>BNJS01003345.1_pt1 | contig 24448 bp, 22 predicted proteins | sample 8540461 | NCBI WGS metagenome assembly BNJS01 (sample SAMD00202454, study PRJDB9452) | human saliva metagenome | isolation source: human saliva | place: Japan | reverse complement strand
GCATCAGGCTTGCTATCACTAAGTCTTGATCAAGATGTTGATTGGTTTGCTTAGACTACGTTCACTTCTGCACAAGGTGCATGCTAGACTGAATCCCACATCTTCGGAAGCCTACACCCATTGCTGCTTCTTCGTTTTTCAACTCTGGACGAACTACTGGGTATTCCACTTATGATCACGTTGTTCCTTCAGAAGTTTGACGCAATTTCTTCGGTTACAGATGGCATGATTGGGTGAAGGAGACGCAGATTTGGTCAGGTGTAAAAAAGAGGACAGAACAGTGATGACTTTTCGTCCTCGTTATCGCTATAAAACACTAACTGGTCAACTCAACATACCAGTCCGCAAACTCGTCCCAGATGAGTTGTAGAGAATATGACCCGATACACACACCATTCAGACTTATCAAGTTCGAGTGACTTTTCCGATAGTTTCGTTAAGGTTGTGGAGAATCCAACAGTCTGTAACGTTACCTGCTTGACCGGCCAGCCACTTTAGCTACATTTTCACGCGCCATCCAGGTCAACCCTTCTTGTTCGAGATCTGTGAGATATTTAAATCTTGTTAATGAAGTTCCCATGACGCATCCATTTTCCTGTAAGAAGCGCACGTCTTGCCCTGGTGCAGAGACCGTTTGAAGAACCAGCGAAGGGCATCAGCACCGTATTCTCGATAACATCCATTGGGTCAATACCGTTACCAGTGACAGACATCTGCGTCCTTGCTCGTCACGGATAAGGCCGTAAGATTAAGGACATTTACGTTTCTTAAATGGTTGGCGTCCTAACAATTCAATAGTTGGAAGGTATACGAGACACCAGAAGAAGGATGATATATCGTAACCTGTTACCAAGGTTGAAGTTAGGGTAACGTTTGAAGTCTTCTGGCTTCCCATCAGACCAACCCATGGTTGAGAATGAGCAGAGGGCGAAGAACAGACAAATTAATCAAGACATCTTCGTCTTGTTTCATCCGTCACCTTCTGGTGCTAACTTCACCAACGTACATTTCACCCTCAGCATTGTACCAAGCAGGAATTTGGTGACCCCACCAGAGCTGACAGAGATTACCCAGTCGTGGACATTTCCATCCATTGGAGGAAGGTATCGTTGAAACAGGTGGGTAGAAATCAACCTTATCATCTGTGTCTTGGTTAGCAATAAGCATTCTTGCCAATTGATCCATCTTAACGAACCATTATATACAAACGTGGCTCAACTGGCACACCTGTACGCTCTGGTTACATACACTGAGTGAGTCATCTTTTCGATTTCAACAAGGGGCACCATTTCTTCAATTTCTAACAACAGCCTTACGTGCCTCAAAAGCGGTCCATACCGATTGATTCACCGCAATTCATTCACGTTACCATCATCGTTCATAACAATGACATGGCAAGTTATGACGTTGACCAACAACAAGTCTTAGGGTCGTGGGCGGGTGATTTTAACCACACAAGCACCGATTCAGGGTCTGCGTGTTCATCCCCAACGATTAGGATTAGCTTGTTCAAAGATTGGCAAGATAACATTTTACATCAAATCTTTATAACGGTCATCATTTGGGTTCAACCACTACAGTATCCCCCAAACACAGTCTCAGGACGTGTTACTACTTACAAAGGGCATGGACAATCTTCAACGCCAGTTCATGGTGAAGGCTTCGACATCCTTGTAGAACAACCTCGATATCAGAGGGCTGTACAGCCTTACGGATCCCAGTTGATGATAAATTCTCCACGTGAATCCACCCTTTCTTGTAAAGCTCTACAAAAAAACTTACGAACCGCTTTGAAAGACCCGTCAAGTGAAACGCTCCGAGAGTAATCACAAGAGTCCATCTTACCCATTGTTGCTGATAGTTGAGCATACTCGTCTTTCCATTCCAAACCTTATCGAGAAATTTTCACGACCAAAATTCATGAGATGCCGTCTTTAACAAACAGGCTTCAACCTTGGCTTAGTGCAATGCCAGCGTGGTCCATACCGCCGACCACAGCGTATCAGAAGACCACATACGTTTTGACGGATGATATCTTACAAGATTGTATCCCAAAGCCAATAGGGTGAAGTTTACAGTTACGTTTGGTGGTGGAATAACGATTGAATAACAGCCTTTTTTAACCCTGAGGCTTAAAACATCTTCGTCAAGCCATTTTGGTAACAACCGACCTCCAACCTCAATCTGGATTGTATTTCAGGTAAGTTCTTTAAACATGTGTGTCGCCTAGTTATCTCAATCTATAAATTCAACTATTGCAATTTTCTTCCCATTCCTTTAACAAAAGAATACATGATTCTTTTCTGCAAAAAAACGTTTTGGTAAAAAATATCACGTACTCTAATACTTTTCATTTGTGGTATCCAGAAATGCCGACCACCAAACAAAGGGAATAGATTTATTATCATTTTGATTATTTTTTCCAATTAACTCAAGTATCTTTAAATAATTTAGTTTCTAATCCTTTCAACGGTCTTCTCAGACTTTGACACTTTTATGAAACAATGCTCTCAATTGTGTAAAGTAATGAATACCCTTACAACACATGTCAGACCAAGTCTTTTCAAGTCCTCTTTAATAATATTAGCTTTACTCTTAGCATTACTTTATTAATTACAACAGATAACTCATTATTTGCTATCTGATTTTGACCGGACTTAAAGCGTTAACAAAAACTGAATTAGCAATTATAAGTTCTTCATTATCTTTTTACATCATACCCATAATACACGCAATTGATTGAACTGCTCTAAAATAAATAAAATACTTAAAACAAGATTAAAAGAAGCGACAAATCCAAAAGCCGATTCACCTTCGAAAATACAAATAAATTTATGGTTCAGAAAATTATCTACACACTTTGAGATACTATAGCATCAAGTTTTGGAATATCTTGATAACTATCTAGTTCTCATACTTTTGTAAATTTGAACTATTTTTTGTTTACTACTAAATAATTTTCCAACCTGTTCTTCAATTATCTAAAACCATTGAAATTTGTTCCATACTTGTATATAGAGCTCTTGTTCAAATAAATTTCCAACTCCGTTAGAAAGGTTTTTATTTCACTTGGAACAATTTTATTACTCGTTCTCAATTTTTGCCTAAGTGACAACCTGGTTCTGTAAGTTTTTATATCATTATTTAGCTATCAAAAGAATCCATTTCCTTTTATCTAAATATTTTCCATTCTTATTTCTACCTTCTTCAATATATATTTATAGTACAAATATTAGAATTAATATCCAAATAGATCGTTTAATATTATGAAAAATTTATGTATTCTGGAAAACACAATTTCTAATCGTTCTGGTAATTGTGCTTGGCCACCTTCCTTCCTCACTTTCTACAAAAATCGTCCTGCCATAAACATGACAGGGACAGACGTATATCCGCAGTACACCCAATTTAGTGGCAACCACTCACAGCTTTCTTGATTCAATTTGACCATCAACCACGACTTTGACATTTGTGCGGATTTCTCAGTACCACCGCTTCCTGTGACAAATGGGCCTCAAAAGCACCTCTGAATGGTCTTATTCTATCATTTAATCTCAAGAACAAATGATTGTGGAGAATACCGACATAGACTGACTCTATTCACCCAAGCAAAAATCCTATCTTCAACAGTTTAACTAACTTTTCTTCACAGCTCTTTCTTCTTTTGTATTTTTCATGGCTTTCAAGTAGATTGATAGCCATTTAGATTTTACCAGAGGCTAGTGAGAAGGCTTCAATACCTTCAGTTGTTTCATCTTGAACTTCCAATTTACTTTCTTCGTAAAGTGAAAGCTTTTGAGGGGCCTTAGTGCCCAGCCGATGTCTTTCAGATACTTGGAATTCTTTTCGTGAGTCAAAAGCCTCCTTGAGTTCTACGGCAACTCCTCTGCAATCCACTGCACCATTTTCACTTTTACGTTTACACCATTTTCGAGAAGTGCAGGAGTCTCAGCCAATGAGAGGAGGACTTTCACTCTATCTGCGACCTACTGCGCAGCTGCAGTAGCTCCTGTGAGGTACTCAGTCGTATAAAGCTACGATAGCTCCTGAATCAGCATTGCACGCGTAATATTTCATAACGTAGGCACTAGCCGCATAATCAAAAGCTGATATTGTAGACTTTACCGTCTCCTTCGTCTTCAACTCCGTTTTCAAGTTTGTCACAGATCCTTCCAGCTGAGCCGGCCTTAGTTTAAGAGCTGTCGTTTAGCGCAGTTTCCTTTGAGACACTGCTGTCTCGTCCTTGCTTTTCACTAGTTTCGAGTCAGTCGTCTTTGCTCTTCACCTTTGCAGGCATCATCCTCATCCTTTGGACGTTGGATGGTCACTCTGTATGTTTTCAAAATAGACCCTGACAGACCGTCAGTCCGTATACTCAGTGGTTTGTCGAGCGTGTGAGCGATCTCATCACACCTTCCGGTAAAGAGTCCAGGGCGTGATTTTGCGGGACTGTTGGTGACAGGATATCTCGAAGTTGTTTGACACCTGCATCATAAGCTTAGTGTCTGCAGCATCTTGTTCTGACAAGCGATGGCCAGAGCCGTTAAAGACAAACAAGAGGCCGCAGCTGATAGCAACTGGGATAGCAAGCAGGATCAAGATAGCCCACTTTAGCTTTTCATTTTTCGCATAAAATTCTCCACGCTATTTTAATCTGATACTACCTATTATATCTCAAAGTTCTAAAATTGTCAGGAGAGCTTTGCTCCGTGGGACGACGTCATAAAAGGATTCCCGACAGCTATCCAGGAACTTCTGCAAACAAATATTACTAACTTGGCACTAGTTACAAAAGACTGAGGATGGCTACCCAGATAAAGAGAGTACCAATCGATTCTCCATATGACCGTCTCACCAAGAAAATGAGGAATGGCTACGAGCAGTTTAGAATCAATGGGCGATTAAGATTGCTGGATGAAACCGATGAGGTTAAAGCGGTGCCTTTTGACCTGCCTCCGAGAAGCAAAGCAAGGGAACAGCCGTCACTGCACACCTGAGGATGGCCTGGGAGAGCGTTTCCATGCTCGAATGCGAGAAAAGTGCTTCTGGAGAGAGAGAAATGAGATAGATAGCTCACAAAAGTGGCCAGTAAAAGCCACTTTCTACTAGCATGGCTACGTCACTGGAGAGCTAACTATGCACGATGGACCCATGAGCCAAAGCTCAAGAGCAAGCAGAAAACCATGGGAAGTTTTCTCCTGATTGGCATGACAGTGACAGTACTCTACAAAGGCCAACACTACTGCTACCCATGCTTCTGCTCAGATTCACGAGACGAGGGCAAATCAGGAGTAGAAAGCAATGAGCATGTCACATAATAAAAGCCCAGAGCTAGCCTGCGTCAAGCGACCATGACCCACAGCATAGATGTCGATCAACCAGTGCTGGCCGCCATGAAAGACAGCGAAGCAGCATACGAGCAAGGCCTTTCTGTCCTGCCAGAAAGTTCCCACAAAGCTCATCTTTCAAAACAGTAGCAGTGTGAGCGCTAAAAGCGCGTAGACCAGCGTCCGCCACGAAGTGAGAGCAATCCGCCATGAGAAGGTGTTGCTAGCCGAAACACCTGCAGAAAGCTTCAAAGGGATAAAAATCCCCATTGAATATGAGTCCTACCAGACCAAAAGAGCATTACCGCCAGTTCTTTCTAGTCAACAGTCAACACCTGCTTTGTCCACAAGATAGGATGAAAGGTTTCACCGTCTAAACCAAGACCATCGATAGCCGTTTTGAGGCCTCAGCCTGATCTTCTGGCGTCACTGGATCATCACATGTTGGGCGCCACCTGAAGATGAGGTCGCATAGGCACCGTAATGGCCTGACAATTCCTTTAACGAGTCGCAAATTCTTTAACCGACAATTTTGGCTTGGTAGCGTTCGTGGAGACATGTCTCATGGACAGCGTCACGTCCCTTCGCAGATCACACCTGCAAAGAGCACGCTTAATGGCAGCGTTGGCAATAGATGATGCAGCTACTGACTGCTGTAAGACACGAGTCACTTGGAAGAACTGCCACGTGAGATCAGACGTCTTAAGCTCATGGCTCGGGATGAAGGCGATACAGCGCACTCTGGGCGCTCTGTAACAATCACTATTATGCATGTTCGTCCACAGATGCCACAGCAGATTCCCAAGATAGGCTGGGCAACGCGTGTCCGGGTGACCTTCAATCTTACGATTTGCGCAATATCAAGTTTATCGTCGTCTGAGGAAACTTCAAGGTCTGCCAGTTGATTGCGTGCGCTCGAAACTCGTTCTGCGGCAATAACAGAGCTAGAAGAGACCGGACCACGCGCCAAGGATATCTGATGTCATAACCAGTTTATGGGGTTGCAAAATCAGACTTAACTTGCAAGGCTATTTGAAATAAAGTAGAGTTATTTTTCATCTGAAGGAATATCTCCCAAATCGTGTTCGATATGCCATGCATCTGCTGGTTCAAAGCACCTCGATTGTCAAATATTTAGAAACGGCAACACCCACAGAGTCAAAACCTGGACCAATATTGGCAGATGTTGCTGGAACAGTAATTTTCATAATAACACACCAAAAAGGAGAAAGCCATTAGTGACTTTTCTCGCCCAGAATATGCTACTATACGCACCAGTATGGGCTTATCAATTAGTTAGACAAAACTTTCAATGTGTTGACAACAGTGAGAGTCTTCACGCTACTAAGTTTTTCAGTAGCAGCTTTGAGTTGTGTCTTAGACATAGCATGTGTAATCACAACGATACGAGCTGTTATGCCATTTGCTTTTTGTTGCAAAACTTGCTCCGATGAAATATCTTCTGAGTTGAAAATTTCAGACAAGTGAAGGAGTTTTACACCTTTTTCGTCTGGCGTATCAAGAAAGGGCAAGTAGTAATTACTCTTAACGTCCGCTGGATTAGCCAATAGCAGAATCACGACGGAACTCGATTGAATGGTTTTACGCAACATTGCCATCTGCAAGACGACGAAGCAATACGGATAATGTCTGCCAAAACAGATGTTGCTGTTGGTTTTGACCTACACCTGGACCGTAATACATAGATTCACCGATACCGATAGACTCAACAAGACTGCATTCATGACATCGTTGACGCTAGCAAAGCGGGTGATTTTTGGCAAGAATGTTGGCGATGACTTCTGCTGAGATACTGAGTTTCTACTTCCGCATCACCAGCCAATTTGATAACACAGCAATTCTTGAGCAACAGCCACATCGTCTGTAGAGATGTTTAGTAATCCCCTTTGTGAGACGTCGTCAAAATCAGTTTGTAGCACCAAAAATGCAGGTTGACTAGGGATAACGGCATCTATAAGCAGCATCAATCCCTTCAACGTCGTTGGTTGGATCACTTTCCAGCATAACCAAGTTCTTGAGCAGTCTTGAGGCGTCCTCATCACGACCAACCTTCATCAACCATCTTGAGTCATCATAAAGTTAGATGTACCGTTGAGCACACCAAGGATACAGAGTCACCTTGTCAGATGTCAAAGAGTTAGCCAAAGTACACAAAGGTGGAATACCACCAACAACAGCAGCTTCATGGTGAAAGCCACACCCTTATCTTGGGCAAGAGCAATCAACTCTTTTCCATGGTAGCAATCAAATCCTTATTGGCAGAGACAACGTTTTTCCTGCTTCAAGTGCTTTTGTGATGAAGGTACGAGGCTGGCTCGATACGACCCATCAATTCGACAACGATTTGAATCTCATCATCGTTAAAGTTTCATCAACATTTGTGACAAAATTATAGTCGTTTCCAGCAGCGATAAGACGATCCTCGTCATCTTTAACCAAAACCTGCGCAATTTCAAGTTGGTACGTGAGGGCTGCAAGAACCTTTTCACCATTTTTCCTTCAAGAAGGAATACCGCTAGCTACTGTACCAAGCCAAACAATCCAATTTTAATAGACATTTATGATTTCTCCTTAAAAACGCCACATAATTATACCATATTTCTGTCCAAATTGACAGAATATTGTTGCCTATTTAAAGGTGGAAGTACCCTTTTTACTGAAAAATTATGTGCATTTTTACCCCATTTTTGTTAGAATAATAGCTAGACCTATTTGAAAGGGGATACAATGACTTCTCAAGCTCAAAGAATCAATAAACCTAAACGAAAAAGATGAATCTTCTTCTACTTGTCATCAATCTGGTGCTTCTTGGTATTACTGGCTGTTTTTATGCTAAACCGTCCAAATCCAGTCGAAAAGCAACAACAACAGTCCCCAGACCAGTCAGTCTAGAGGCGGCAGCTAAGTGGAAAACCTATGACGAGCCTGTCCAAATTCCTATCCTCATGTACCATGCTGTTCACGTTATGGATCCATCTGAGGCTTCTAACGCCAACCTGATTGTTGCTCCGGACAATTTTGAAGCACAAATCAAGGCCATGTGAATGCGGGTTACTGTTCCTAACTCCCGAAGAAGCCTACAAAAGCTTTCACTGAAAACGCCCTATCTGAAGGTTGTCTGGCTGACCTGTGACGATGGTAACGAAGACTTTCTGCTACATTGCCTATCCCGATTCTCAAAAATACAAGGGCTAAGGCAACCAACAATATCATCACTGGCTTTGTTAAGAGAAATGCTAAAATCTTACCGTCAAGCAGATGAAAGAAATGATGGCACACGGCATGACTTCCAGTCTCATGCGGTTAACCACCCTGATCTGTCAGCCACTGACAACAGCGACACAAAAGGTTGATTAACGGATTCTATCGACTTCCTCGAAAACAAACTCAATACAAAGGTCAATACCACTGCTTGCCCATCAGGTCGCTACAATCAAACGCGCACTGGACCTAGCTAAGAAAACATACAAGTTGGGACTAACAACCAACGAAGGCTGCTAGCTAGTGCCAGGATGGTCTCCTCTCATAATCGTGTCCGTGTTCTGCAACAACTAGCGACTAAAGGACTTCTCAGCGAGATTGCCTGACAGGCAGTAAAAGAAATCATGACTGTAAAGGATCAAGTGATCTGTAATCTGAGTCAAACCAGCTTCTGATAGGATGTGCAGCCACCGTTTTTCCAATTTCAGTATCACTTAGGGGTGATTCGAGGCAGACGGATCACAGTCGTCCCTGCAGTTAAGACAATCAAACCCCTTTATCTCTATGCTACCTGGACCAATTCTCCCTAAATTGCCAGTAGTCTCAATTCCAATCCATATAGCCCAAACGCGTACAGTAGTCACTGTCTCTACTATCAGATAAAAGCTGCCTGCAATTTTCGCTATGTAGCTTGTTTCCATTTTCAAGAGCAGTATCCAGAAAGCTACGCCAACATAACTCAAGCGTAGCCTTAGCCGCCATGGCGGTTTATTTCCTCAAAGTGAGGCATGACTTCCGTGAAAAGCCTCCCAAAGAGATGACTTGGCAAGCATGGCGCAACTAGTCTTCGTTGCCAAACCACTGGCCAGAGTAAAGGTATCTGGTTCAATATCATAGTGCTCATAAAGCAAAGAGCTTATGCCAGTACGACCAATTCCTGTCTGAACCTCATCTACAATGAGGTAAATACCTATCTCTTTACAGAAAATCAGACAAAAAGCCTTAACGAAAGTCTGTATCACAGGTTACGCCTGATTTCTGAACCAACTCCAGCACTGATAGCTGCATGTTCCTTCACTAGCTGAGAGACCTTGACACTGTCTATGTCATTGAAAATAGCATAGCTAAAAGTGAGTCACACCTTCACCAAAACCTTGTTTTGATTTTATCCTGACCAGTGGCAGACTAGCTCCAAACGTTCGACCATGGAAGGAATTTTGGAAGGTAATGAATTTCTTGTTTGACCCATGAAAGCCTTACGAGGCGATATAGCTGCCTCATTGGCCTCTGCACCACTGGTTACAGAAAAGGCCAGATAATCCTTGTCATCAATTAAAAGGTCAACAACATCTTCTTGCAACTGATTGTATAATAGAGATTAGGGCGCTGGTGCAAAATCTTCCCACCTGCTCTGTCAAAGCCTGATTGACACTGAGGATGGTAGCCCAGATTTGATTTACCCCGATACCTGATGAGATCAGTAGGTCTTGCCAGTTGTATCTCGTCAAACATATTGCCCTGTGCAGAAGCAAAATCAATCACTGCCCGCTTATAATTTGAAAATAGTTTTCGTCATTGCTTTACTCCTTGATTATGGTACCGTCTGTCAGGTTATCACCAATAATGACCTGCTCGACACCGGCTTGAACTGTCTGAACAGCACTTTGAATTTTAGGAATCATGCCTCCAGTTATCACACCTGAATCTATTTTTTTCTGAACGTCCACAAAGTTCAGCTGTTCAAAACCTGACCATTCTCTAAAACCGCCACGACATCTATCGCGGATAAGCTTTTTGCCCTAGACTAATAGCCACCAGCTCTTGCAAGATGATCGGCGTTGATGTTAAGCAAATCACCCTGCTCACTATAGCAAGCTAGGAATCAAGGGGAAGTCTTACCTTGAGCATAAAGAGGTGCTACTAGGTCTGATTGGTGATGTTTTTGACTTCTCACACAAAGCCATAAACCTCTTGGTTCAAAAAATCAGCATGAACAAGGTCTGGAAGCTCATCTACAAGCTGATAGGCTGGCAAACCTGCAGTTGTCAACTCACCTGCTAAGTTTTTCCCAACTATGTCAACTAAGGCTTCTTTGATCAAGGCCATATCTGACTGACCCGTCACACGAAGACCATTAACCTTGCGAATTGGGATATGATGTGCCTCCATTAGCTGATTAATAGCGAAACCGCCCCCATGGACGATAACAATTTTTTGACCAGCCTGATGCAATTCGGACAGTTGAGCCAATATCTCAGGAGTTAGCCGCTTACTGGCTACTCCACCAATTTTGATTACAATATATTCAGTAGTCATCAGTTAACTCCTTTGTCATAGATAACTTAAGTATGGTAGAGGGCATTAATCTTAACGTAATCGTAGGAAAGATCGCACCCCCATGCGGTTCCTTTTTCATGTCCAGCATGAAGATCTACCGTAATGGTGACTTCATCGACATGCATGACGTCTTTCATTTCCTCATCATCAAAGGCAACAGGACTAGAAGCTAGCATGACTGGCAGTCCGCCAATCATAATATCAACATTATCCACAGGCACATCCACACCAGCATAGCCAAGAGCAGCTAAAATACGTCCCCAGTTAGGATCCTCACCAAAGATGGCTGTTTTGACCAAACTTGAACCGACAACAGATTTAGCCATCATACGAGCATCAAGGGCATTAGGGGCATTAACCACATCAACTTGGATGAGTTGATTGGCACCTTCACCGTCCTTGGCAATTTTCTTAGCCAACTCTTGCATCACGAAATTAAGCATTTTTGAAAATTTATCAAATTCTGGTGTATCTGGCAGAATCTCTTCATTGAGCGTGCAACCATTTGACATGACAAGAACCATATCATTGGTCGAAGTATCCCCATCAACTGTAATCTGATTAAAGGTCTTTTCCACATTTTGACTCAAGGCCAATTGAAGGGTATCACTAGAAATATTGGCATCACAAGTAATAAATCCAAGCATGGTCGCCATATTAGGGTGAATCATACCTGAGCCCTTAGCGACACCAGACATAGTAACCACATCACGTCCAAAGGTCTCCGTCACAGCAATAGTCTTAGTCGCTGTATCCGTCGTCAAAATCGCCTTGGCAAAATCATCAGCATTACCATTAACCACCAACTTAGAAAGACCATTTTTCAAGGTATCCATTGCTAGCAACTCACCGATAAGCCCTGTAGAGGCCACACCAATCAACTCTGGTTCAACACCTAGCTTTTCAGCGGTCCACTCCTGCATAGTGTAAGCATCCTCCAACCCTTGAGTCCCTGTACAAGAATTAGCCACACCTGAGTTAACGACAATAGCCTTCATTTTCCCAGCTTTTTTAACAGTTGTCTTGGTCACAATCAAAGGAGCTGCGATCACCTTATTGGTCGTGTAAACACCTGCCACACTGGCTGGCTTTTCAGAGACAATCCAACCAAAATCCATTTTTCTCTTCTTAAATCCTGCATGTAGCCCATCTGCTGAGAATCCTAACGGGCTGGCAATTGTTCCATCGATGACTTTCATATTTTTCTCCTAACTCTGTGCTTACATCTACAAGTATGACGGTGTCATAAGCAAACCTTCCGTCTCATCCCACCCATGCATGAGGTTGAGATTTTGCACTGCTTGGCCAGCAGCTCCTTTAAGCAGATTATCAATGACTGAAATGACTGTCAGAACATTGGTTTTTTCATTATAGGCAAAGCCAATATCTGTAAAATTCGATCCGATAACGTTGTGTAGTTCTGGCAAGCTATCTTGACACGCACAAAGAGGTTTATCGCTATAAGCCTTTGTGAATGCTGAAGCCACATCAGCCACAGTCACGTCCTTCTTCAACTTACAATAAACCGTAGCCATGATTCCGCGATTAACTGGTAACAGCGACGTTGAAAACTGAATCTCAGGCATTTCCGGATTAAAGGTCTGCAAGGTTTGAACAATCTCAGGAATATGCTGATGATGATTAAGTTTATAAGTCACGTAATTATCGTGAACATTGACAAAATGACTGAGACTCACTCAAAGCCTTACCGCACCAGTTAAACCAGACTTGGCATCCCACAATGACACTATCCGTCTCAAATCAGATCAGAAGCGACCAAAGAGCAAAGGCTAACTCCGTCGCTGTTGCATAGCATCCAGGATTGGCAATAAATTTCTTATCCTTCACATCTGTATGATTCTGACTAATGCGTATGTAAATTTATTCAAAACACTCTGCTTAGCAGGTGATTTTTTATACCATTCTTGATAAACACCTGCTGGCAAGCGATGATCGCCGAACAAATCAATAATAGGAAAATCAGCAGAACAAATTCTCTCTGCTAGCGAACTAGCGACTCCTGAAAAGGTGTAGCAAAGAAAAACCAAATCCGCCTTTTTGCATAATCTTTTCCGCATTGTAGCTTCAATTTCCTAAAGTCACAAACACCTGTCAAATAGGGATACACATCAGACAATCGTCAGCCCACTTCATGGTTGCGTGAATAGAAACAAGTTCCACTTTTTATGATTATTCAAAAATTTTAACTAACTCTAAACCACTATAACCAGTGATACCAACGATTGAAACTTTCATTTTATGTACTCCTTTTTGAATAAATATGTAATCAGTTTATTGCATTTTTATTCATTTGTCAAGAAAAAATGTAGTGTAATATAAAAACAAAGCAGTCTTTTTCAACTACTTGTTTTCATGATCACTATCTAGTTATTAAATAAATGCAAGTTAGCAATACGATCAACCAGCTTCGACCAGACGCTCTGGCTCTACCAAAAAGCCCAATACGAACATAAGCATCACCCGCAGGACCAAATCCTTTACCTGGTGCAACAGCAACATGGGCCTTCTCAAAGCAAAGATCTGCAAAAACTCTCACTGGTATAGCCCTCAGGTACAGGCATCCAAGCATAGAAGGAACCTTTAGATGGAAAGGCCTGCCAGCCAATCTTAGCAGCTGATTGCGTAAAAGCATCTCGACGGCTATCATAAACCGCATTTAGTTGGGCCACTGCCTCCTCAGATTTAGGATCTAGAGGGCTGCAATCCCAGCCTCTCCTGCAAAGCAGGAAAAATTCCCACAAAAAGATGGTCTTGAATCAGATTTCAAGGCTTCCAATCATCCGAGCATTTCCAGCTGCAAAGGCCAAAACGCCAACCAGCCATATTCAAAGTTTTCGAGAAAGTATAGAACTCAATACCCACATCTTTAGCACCAGGCGTTGATAAAAAGCTAGGATTCTCATATCCCCTATAACCCAAAGCTCCATAGGCTAAATCACTCACCACTCCTACTTCGTAGGTCTTAGCCCAAGCAACTAACTTTTTCATAAAAAGCCTTAGTCGCCACAGCCCCGTAGGATTATTCGGATAATTGATATAGATAAACTTAGCCCGGCGAGCTGTCTCCTCAGGAATGGCATCTAGATCTGGTAAGAAATCATTTTTAGCCGTCAAAGGAAAGGTCTCATAGGCTACACGTCCTAGGCTCACTCCTGATAAATAATCTGGATAACCTGGATCAGGTAAGAGCAGGAGGTCACCAGGATTCATCAAAGCTAGGGGCAATTCCACAAGACCGATCTTAGCCCAACCCATGACACAAATCTCACGCTCCGAATCCAAATCAACCTCATAATGTTTCCTGTAAAAAACTAGCAGCTGCTTCCTCAAAAGGACGGTGCCTCAGAAACTGGGGAATACTTATGGCTGGCAGGATTTTTTCGCTGAAAGGCACAGCGCCTCAACCAATATGAGTCATGGGTCGGTTGGTCGGGATTGCCTTGACCGGGATTGATCACATCTGCTCCTTCCGCTACCTTAGCATTAACTTTAGCAACCAAACCTGCAAAAAACTGTTCTGGCAATGCCTTCAATAAGTCCGATTCTTCAAATAACATAAACGCTCCTTAATGATACAAGTCCGTGCGACGGTCCTCAAAAACAGGAATTTGACCTCGACTCGGTCTACCTCTTCAAGATTAATATCAGCCGTAAAAACGCCTTCCTCATGTTCCTTAGCCTGCAAGACTACATTTCCCAGAGGATCTATAACCATGGAATGTCCCGAAAAAACATCGTCTGGTCCTGTTCCAACACGATTAACAGCAACTACAAAAGCTTGATTTTCAACCGCACGCGCCTCGAGTAGAATCTCCCATTGCTGCACACGAGGTTCTGGCCACTGCGCTACCACAAAAAGTACCTTGGCTCCTTCTGCCATCAGTGTTCGCACCCATTCAGGAAAACGAATATCATAACAAATGACACTAGCAGCTGTCACACCATCAAGCTCAAAAACAGACTCATCCGGTCCAGCAGACATGTACTGGTCCTCTGCCATAAGGCCAAAGAGATGGACCTTGCTACTTAGGTGATGGTTAAGTCCCCAGACTTAGTTGTAGACATAGGTCGTGTTGTAGAGATTTTGCAGTCCTTCTCAATAGCAACGGACCCTCCGATAATAGCCACAGCATGTTTCCTCGCAAAATGGGACAAGAGTTCTTGAGAGTCCAAACCTTCCTTGTCTGCAAGTCCATCCAGTTCATTTCAAAAGCATAGCCTGTATTCCACATTTCAGGAAGTACAATGACATCAGGATTGTCATCAGCGCCCTTTCAACATCTCTCTTTCACATACTTTTTATTTTTCTCCACACGGGCTGCCCGTGAGCAACATCCATCTGTACCAATGCGATTTTCATAGTAACCTCGATTCTATATTAACCATTATAGCACTCAAAAGACGTCCACATTGAAAAATTTAATCTCGATGATAAAAGCCTATCAAAAGGCTCTATAATTTCTGTAGTGGGTGAAAGCACTGTAGAGATTATAGAGCTTTTTAAGTGTACACAAAAAGTCCCATAAGAACTATAATGAAAAGAGCAAACCATCATTAGGAAGAACTTATGAGACTTATTAAGAATACCACAGAATTAATCGGAATTAAAGACCAAAATATCAAGATTTCACTTGTTTTTGAAACTGACACTCATATAGAGATTCAAGCAAAACTCGATTACCCTGCACCATCATGTCCTCACTGCCATGGAAAGATGATCAAATATGACTTTCACTCTAAAAATCCCTCTTCTCCGAGCAAGCTGGAACTCCAACTCTACATCTGACGTCGTTTCCAGTGTAAAAGTTGCAGGAAGTAACGGTGGACTGAGACATCTATCGTTGAGAAAAACTGCCAAATCTCTAATCTGGTCCGACAAAAGGTTGCACAACTCCTAACTGAGAAGGTGTCACTAACTGATATTGCCAGAAGACTTCGTGTGTCGACGTCCACTGTCTATCGTAAGCTTGACCAGTTCACTTTCAAAAACATTATGACAAACTCCCAGCTGTTATGTCCTGGGATGAGTTTGGGTTCAAGAAAGAATTGGCTTTTTGTGGCGCAGAAATTATGAGACCAACGAGCTCATAACCATCCTTGATAATCGTCCTAAACTCACTATGAAACTACTTTTTGAAGTATCCATTGAAAGCTCGACAAAAGGTGCAGTTTTATCACGATGGATATGTCTGGGACTTATATTCCACTAGCAAAAACTTTTCCCAAACATAAAATCAGTATTGATCGTTTCACATTATCCAGCACCTTGGTAGAGCATTTTTAAAGACTAGAATTGCAACCATGAACCAGTTCGATGAAGTCACTACCCTATCGAGCCTTGAAAAATCATTGGCGACTTTTCCAAAGGACAACCGTAAACTATCTCTCAACTCTTTTTATTCAAAGACTTTCCATGACTTTGCTTCACATGAAGTTGTTGAGAAGACCTACAGGTTTTCAAAAGAGCTGCAACTGACTATACACTTTATCAGCTTTTGCTTTTTCACTTTCAGGAGAAGAGAGTAGATGAGTTCTTTGAGCTGATAGCGGAAAATAGAAGCAAAGTCAATCACTATTTTCAAACGGTCTTTAGAACTTTTCTTAGACACAAACAATACATCCAAAACACACTAAAACAGACTATTCAAACGCAAAACTGGAAGCTACCAACAAGTTGATTAAAGACATCAAACAGTTGAGGGATTCGGTTTTTAGAAACTTCATCAACTTTAGAAAACGTGTCTTCATCACTCTGAACATAAAAAAAGAGAAGACCTATCAGGTCCTCTCTAGATGTTAGCTTTTCGTCACCCACTACAGTTGACAAAGAGCCATCAAAAAAGGCTGGACACATTGTCCAACCTGATTCATGACATTAAGCAATATCAACGCAACGACAGGCACCACTTGCTGTTACGTATGAAAGCCAGTGACGGCCATCGGCTGTCAGAACCTTATCGTAGTTGACACTCCTTTGCCTCATGTCATGAGGCCCAATTCTGGGCTTGAAAACGTAGCTTCAGCCTGTGATTGACGCACGACCTGTGAAGGTATAACGACCTGACTCTGGGAGACTTGGTTTAGCAACTGGTTTGACTTCTGGTTTAGCTGTGGCAATGTCAACATAACGACGAGCACCACTTGCTGCTACGTATGAAATCCATTGACGGCCATCAGCTGTCAGAACCTTATCGTAGTTGACGCTCATACCTTTGTCATAGTAGGCTCAATTCTGGGCTTGAAACCTTGGCTTCCGCCTTGATTGACGCACGACCTATGAAGGTATAACGGCCTGACTCTGGGAGACTTGGTTTATCCGCTGGTTTAGCAACTGGTTTGACTTCTGGCTTAGCCTCTGCTTTAGCTGCGGCAATGTCAACATAACGACGAGCACCACTTGCTGCTACGTATGAAAGCCATTGACGGCCATCAGCTGTCAGAACCTTATCATAGTTAACACTCATACCTTTGTCATAGTAGGCCAATTCTGGGCTTGAAACCTTGGCTTCCGCCTTGATTGACGCACGACCTGTAAAGCTATAAGTTCCTGTCGCTGGAAGATTGATGGCACCTGTAGTGGCTGGTTTGCTTTCAGCAGGTTCGCTGCTAGTAGCATAATCACCACCTTGGATACCGAAGTATTCTTCCAAACTCAAGCCTGAATCGTGAATATCTTTAGCTTCTTTACCCACATAGCGGATGTGCCATGCTTCTGGCATGTAGCCAGTTGAAGCTTCTTTACCTGCTTGGAAACGAACGATAAAGCCATAGTTATGTGCATTGTCTTTAAGCCATTGGCTAGCACGTGAATCTTCAAGCAAATTACCAGATTTATCGGTCAAATCAAAGACTAATCCAGTTTGGTGTTCGCTATATCCAGGACGAGCTGAGTAACGGTCCGCAGCTGCCTGACCATCACGGCTAACATAGTTGTCGTAAAGAGTCTTTTGATAGTTATAAGAACGGAAACCACTGTATGAACGTCCAACATTCAAACCTTGGTTAATCATATCGTCACGAAGGCGAACAAAGGCTGCCTTAGCTGTAGGATTTTCACCTGGGTTATAGTCCTTAGAAAGACCATGTTTCTTATTGACAATGATAATATCATCGTATTTACCATGAACACTATAGTAAGAACCGTTATTTGTCAATTTCCCTGTTACTTGAGATTCAGGGACTGTAGCTTTGGTTTCTGTAATATAAGTTCTCTTACCATTTAACATATAGTAAAGATGCACAGAATAGGTACCAGCATCACCCTTATGGCTAGCTGTATCTACATGAACCTTGTAACTTCCGTCTGATTGTTTGTCAGCATGATACCAAGTGAGATCATCTTGACCATTCTTATCTGACCAAATTGGAACACGCACTTCTTGGACTGTCTTGCCACCGCCTGAAACATTGGTTACGACTACATCAAAGCCATTAGACGTTTGATTGCTGATGGTCAATTTCCCTGTTACTTGAGATTCAGGGACTGTAGCTTTAGTTTCTGTGATATAGGTTCTATTACCATTCAACATATAGTAAAGATGCACAGAATAGGTACCAGCATCACCCTTATGGCTAGCTGTGTCTACATGAACCTTGTAACTTCCGTCTGATTGTTTGTCAGCATGATACCAAGCAAGGTCATCTTGGCCATTCTTATCTGACCAGATTGGAACACGCACTTCTTGAACTTCTTTGCCGCCACCTGAAACATTGGTTACGATTACATCAAAGCCATTAGACGTTTGGTTGTTGATGGTCAATTTCCCTGTCACTTGGGATTCAGTAGATTGAGGCACTGTAGCTGTAGTTTCTGTGATATAGGTTCTCTTACCATTCAACATATAGTAAAGATGTACAGAATAAGTACCAGCATCGCCCTTATGGCTAGCTGTGTCTACATGAACCTTGTAGCTTCCATCTGATTGTTTGTCGGCATGGTACCATGTAAGATCGTCTTGACCATTCTTATCTGACCAAATTGGAACACGCACTTCTTGAACTATCTTGCCACCACCTGAAACATTGGTTACGACTACATCAAAGCCATTAGACGTTTGATTGTTGATAGTCAATTTCCCTGTTACTTGAGATTCAGGGACTGTGGCTTTAGTTTCTGTAATATAAGTTCTCTTACCATTTAACATATAGTAAAGATGCACAGAATAGGTACCAGCATCGCCCTTATGGCTAGCTGTGTCTACATGAACCTTGTAGCTTCCATCTGATTGTTTGTCGGCATGGTACCATGTAAGGTCATCTTGGCCATTCGTATCTGACCAGATTGGAACACGCACTTCTTGAACTGTCTTGCCACCACCTAAAACATTGGTTACGACTACATCAAAACCATTAGACGTTTGATTGTTGATAGTAAGGTTACCAGAAACACGGTTTTCTTGTGGCTTAGACTCAGTAGCTTTCAAGGGCGCAATATCCACATAACGACGTGTACCACTGTAGCTAATGTAAGAAATCCATTGGTGATTGTCCGCAGTCAAGACCTTGTCATAGTTCACTTTGTAGCCTTTTTCCAAGGTATAAAGTGTTTCTGCAGAAGCCTTAGGTTCATTTTTAACATTCAAGCTACGTGTCACATTATAAGTACCACTTGCTGGGAGCTTTTCAACACCGCTAGTTTCTGGTTTTGCTTGATTAGTCTCTGTTGGTTTAACAGTTGGTGTTTCAACTTTGGCAGGTGTCAAAGTCGCAACATCTGCATAATAGCGAACATAGTCATAACCAAGGTAAGAAATCCATTGGTGATTATCCGCAGTCAAAACTTTATCATAGATGACATGGTCACCCTTACTGAAAACAAAAGTAGGTTTGAGGTCTGCTTTTGGTTCTTTCTTAATATTTGTGTCACGTGTAAAGTAGAAAGTTCCTGTCGCTGGGATATCCAGAGCACCTGTTGTAGCTTGAGCGCCATTAGAAGGTTTACCATCCCCATTACCACTATTACCGTTACCACTATTACCGTTACCACTACCAGCTGCCACTGGTTTCACTGGCGCATAACGACGCACACCAGAGTATGATTTGTAGCTAATCCATTGGTAGCCATCAGCTGTCACAACTTGATCGTAAAAGACGCTATCCCCTGGATTTACATAAAATTCAGCCTTGACAGACACCTTGGGTTGATTCTTGATTTCTGTACGTTCCTTGTAGACATAAGTTCCTTGGCTTGGAAGATCGCTTGCTGTAGTTGTATCCGGTTGGCTCACCAAACTAGTATTGACAGCTGCTCTCATTAAGGCAGATACATCAAAGTTAGTGGCTGTTTCAGATGAAGTATTTGTACCACTTGCTGCTTCTAAGCTGGCAACTGTTGATTCAGATGTTTTATCTGCTGCCTGTGAGATACCAGCACTCACTTCACTTGTAGCCTCGCTAGTAGCAGTTTCACTAGTGGTTTGGCTAATTGTTGAGACTTGGCTAACTTTCTCACTTGACACTACCCCATCTGTTGCTACACCACTGAAAATATCAGCTGCTATCACAGCATCACTATCTGAAGTCGCACGCAAAGTGGCATCTGAGGTTGTTGCTACTTCGTGGTGTTCGTCAGCCAAAGCTTGGCCCGCAAAGACCAAACTAGCTCCTAAAAGAACTGACGCAGCCCCAAATGAATATTTACGAATGGAAAAACGTTGTTGTTCGTGTAAAAATTTTTCTCGTTTCATATCAATTATCCTCTTTATCGAATTGATGTTACAGATTGATTGTAACACTAAGCGACAAATGTTACAAGTATTTTACAAAATGTTACTAAATATTTCTCACTTGTCCACTAGTATACCAAATTTTTTTGACTTGTTCCCACTTAAATCATAAACGATCCGATTTTTCGTCATAATCGAAAAATGACCAACATATACTTACATTTTCGTTGTTTTTCCAATAAAAGCAAAAGTAAAAAGATTACTAAATAAATAGCAATCTTTTTTCATGTCAATTACGATAAAATGGATAATTTTCGCATCATCACTTTGACCAATAACAAGATGGTCTAAATCACCATTACCAGTTCCAGGAATAGCCCAAAAAGCTGCGCTATCACCATCAGAAGCAATTGTTCCTGAAAAATTTCCATTATTTAAACGTCCAGAATAGAGATGATAAGTATAACCACGCCCATTTTGTACTGTACCATCTGGTGAAATTGTGACAAATTCTCCTCGAGAGTTGGTCCAAGTACCAGCGATTGAACTAAAGTCACCTGAACTTAGTTGCTTCCCATTAATCGATGAAGAAGCCTGTGTTTCTTCTCCTGTTTTTTCTTTTGTAGTCTCAGAAACTCCTCCTGAAGATAAGACTGTTTCATCAGTGTCTTTAGTTGCAGAGTCTTTGGCAACAGAAGACCCACTAACCGCAATGGTTGCATCTTCTGTGTCTTCATTTTTTACATGCGGGTTTGAATTTTTCTTATCGCTCTTAGTAGATTTACTTGAGCTTGAAGATGACTTCTTAACCTTTTTGACTGGACTGCTACTTGTGCTAACACGAGCTGATTCATGGCTGTTGAATTTAGTCACCAAAAAGACAGCAAGGATAACTACGATAAGAGCTAATACTAAACCAATAATTTTACTTGTAATTTTCATGAGTGATGTTCCTTTTCTGATAATTTACTCGATTATTATAACACAAAAACAACTAAATTTTTCATTGAAGTCATAGATGAATTAGCTACTTATAGAACGAATCCTATACTTTCATCTTGATTCTACAACTTTCTCTAATTTACGGCAAATATTTTTCAAAATATATTCAATAGTATATTGATTCAATTGCTAAAGTGCAAACACCACCCTCAAAAGAGAGTGATGTTACGAATCTTAAGAAATGTCCACATAGCGTCTCGCACCACTATAAGTTACATAAGACAACCAGGTGTGACCATCAGCTGTTAGGACCTTGTCATAGCGAACGGACATGCCTTTATCATAGTAGGCTAACTCTGGGCTAGCAACACTTGGTTGAGCCTTAATAGAGCTAGGTTTTGTAAAGGTATAGGTGCCAGTTGCCGCTAGGCTTGGGCTTGCTGGTTGAGCAACTGCTGTTACCTTACCATCAATAGCAATGTAACGGCGATTGCCCCCATAGCTGACATAAGAGAGCCATGTATGACCATCTGCAGTCACCAATTTGTCATAGTTAACAGACATACCAGCATCATAGTAGGCCAACTCTGGACTTGCCATACTTGGTTCTGCTTTAATACTAGAACGTTCTTTAAAAGTATAGGTACCAGATGAAGATGTGTTTGGTTGGACTGGTTGTTCTACGGGTTTAGTCACACTCGTTGGTGCGATAGCCACATAGAAACGATGTCCTGAATAGCTGAGATAAGAAAGCCATGTATAGCCGTCATTATTGACAACCTTGTCATAGTTGACTGACATACCAGCATCGTAGTAGCTAACATCTGGGTTAGCTACCAAAGGTTGAGTCTTAATGCCAGTTCGAGCGGTAAAGGTATATGAACCTGAAGCTGGAAGGTTATGGCGGGTTGCACTTTGTACTGGAACAGTTGTGCTAGTGCCTCCAATGCCTACCATCTTACCATCTTGAACATAGTAGAGATGGACAATGTATTCGCCTGCTTCAGCCTTATGGTCAGTAACATTGATGCGAACCTTGTAGCTACCATCACTTTGTCTGTCAGCTTGGTACCATACAAGATCATCTTGGCCGTTCTTAGCTGTCCAAACCGGAACACTTACACCTTGAATAGCTTTGTCCCCACTAGAAACATTAGTAATATGAACGTCGAAACCGAGGTTAGAGAGATTTTCAATATTGATAGTACCACTTGGTTTGCTTTCTTGTTGAGCAAGTTTAGCCACAGCTACATAACGGCGGTTGCCACTGTAGCTGAGGTAAGAAAGCCATTGATAACCATCACCACTGACAATCTTGTCGTAGTTGACTGACATGCCAGTATCATAGTAGGCCAACTCTGGACTTGCCACACGAGGTTCTGCCTTAATGCTAGAGCGTTCTTTGAAGGTATAAGTTCCTGAGTCAGGAAGGCTATAGCTAGCAGTTGTATGAGTTCCTTCAACCTTGGCAGGAACTGTGTAAGTTGTGCCACTTACACCAACTAATTTACCATTAGTTTCAACATAGTAAAGATGAACATTGTAGAGACCACGTTCATTCTTGTGGTCTCTTAGACTGACATTAACCTTGTAGTTACCATTGTTAAGACGAGTCGCATTGTACCAGATAATGTCATCTTGCCCATTCTTTTCAGACCAGATTGGAACAGACACTCCGAGGACACCGTTTTGATCTGATACATTACTGATAACCACGCTAAAGTCACCATTGTCATGACTTTCAATAGAAATGGCGCCTTTTGGTTTAGCTAAAGCCTCTGCAACAGCACCTAGGTCGACGTAACGACGAGTGCCACTGTATGACACATAAGAAATCCAACGGTGGTTGTCCGCAAGCAAAGATCTATCGTAGTTGACTGACATACCAGGATCAAAATTAAACTCAGTCTTGGCAGTAAAGCTAGGTTGATTCTTCACATCTGCAGGCTTAGTGAAATAATAAGTACCACGTTCAGGGATGGTTTCATCTCTAGTCACTTCAGTGGTGCTACTAGTGCTTTCAGCCTTCAAAGTTGCGATATCAGCGTAGTAGCGTTCAGAGTCGTAACCAATGTAAGAAATCCATTGGTGGCTATCTCTCTTCAAGACCTTGTCATAGATAACATGGTCGCTTGCACTAAAGACAAAAGTAGGTTTGATATCCATGACTGGAGCTGTACGAATTTCAGTGGTACGACGGAAATAAAAAGTACCGTTTGATGGGATATCAAGAGAACCATCAGCAGTCACTGGACCATCTACACCAGGCTGACTAGCATTAGTTAAGACAGTCCGAAGACTAGTATCGACAGCTTCACGGTCAGTAGGTCTAGCTTCAGCAACTCTGAAGTCGCTGAACGGTCAGTCTCACTTGCTGCTTCAGAGCTAGCTACTGATGACACTTCAGAACGTGGACTAACCACTTCTGATCTAGAAACAGTAGCAACAGCAGATGCAGAATGGGCAACCTCTGCCGGTACTTCCAAAGAAGCAGCCTCGCTAGCCACTACACTACTAGCTTCAGAAGAAGCAACTTCACTGTTAGCAAGCTTAGGTCTTGGCGCTTCAGATCTTGAAGCTGGTTGATTGAGGACATCGGTAACAGCTTCTGAAGTTGCCTGGTCAACTTGAAGTGCTTCAGAATTATTTACAATAACTTCATAGTCCTTGCTGGAACTTACGCTATTGGCTTGTTCCTGAGCCAAAGCATGTCCACCAAGCATCAAGCTAGCACCAATCAAGACTGATGCAGCTCCAAAAGAATATTTACGTATTGAGTAACGTTGACGTTCCTTAAAAACATATGCCTTTCTCATTTTGATCACTCTCACTTTCTAGGCTGTTTGATAAAAATAGGAACCGTTTTCACACTTTTATTATACCCCTTTGAAATATTTTTTTACAATTATTTCAATATTATTACTAATTTTAAGA
>BNJS01003363.1_pt1 | contig 24501 bp, 29 predicted proteins | sample 8540461 | NCBI WGS metagenome assembly BNJS01 (sample SAMD00202454, study PRJDB9452) | human saliva metagenome | isolation source: human saliva | place: Japan | reverse complement strand
GGTCTTTACTTCCTTATAGGAATGAGATACTTCATCGCGACGGGCTTCACGCTTGGGTGCTTTTCAGCGGTTTACATCCCTTCCGGACGCAGCTACCCGGCCCGTGCCGCTTTGCCAGCGACAGCCGGCACCGCCGTCCGTCCGCTCGTCTCTTCCTGTACTAGGAGCAGCCTCCCTCATGTATCTTACGCCCGCGATGGATATGGGCCAGACTGTCTCACGACGTTCTGAACCCAGCTCACGTACCACTTTACCGGGCGAACAGCCCAGCCCGCAAATTCTGCTTCAGCCCCAGGACAGCGATGAGCCGACATCCGAGGTGCCAAAACCTCCCCGTCGATATGGACTCTTGGGAGGATGAGCCTGTTATCCCCAGAGGTAGCTTTAATCCGTTGAGCGATGGCAATTCCACTCTTTCCACCGGATCACTGAGCCCCACTTTTTCTCGTACCTGCTCGACCCGTCAGTCTCGCAGTCAAGCTCCCTTCTGCCTTTTGATGCTCTTCGCGCGATTTCTGTCCGCGCTGAGGGGACGCTTGGACGCCTCCGTTGCTCTTTCGGAGGCGACACGCAGTCAAACTTCGCCCGCCTGGTACCGTCCCGAACGCTGGTTAACGTTCCGGTTAGATCCTTAGCAGATAAAGCCGGTGTCAACGGTGACTCCGCACATCTAGCGATAAGACTTTCCCAGTCTCCCGGCTATCCGCGTTATATGCCAAAGACCAATGCCAAGCTGCGAGTAAAGCTCCATGGGGGTCTTTCTGTCCAGTCGCGGTAACCTGCATCTTCACAGGTATTTCAATTTTCACCGGGTCCCTCGTTGAGACAGTGCCCGAAATCGTCACGCCTTTCGTGCGGGTCGGAACTTACCCGACAAAGGGAATTTCGCTACCACCCTGAGGACCGTTATAGTTACGGCCGCCGTTTACCGCTTCGCACTTCGCTGCTCATCTCTAGGACTAACAACTCTCCTTAACCTTCCTGCACCGGGCGGAGCGTCAGCACCCTATACTTCAGCTTCTGCGCTTTCGCGAGGCACCTGTGTTTGTGGTAAACAGTCGCTTTCAGGCTCTCTTTCTGCCGCCGCCCAAAGCTCCAACAGTCCGGTGGTCACCCTCAGACGGCCATCGTTTTCACCGGAAGTTACGGATGCATTTTGCCGGGTTCCTTAACGAGGGTTTTCCCGCGCACCTGCCGGATCTCCCGCCCGCCTGCTGTCGGTTTTCGGTGCCGGGCGGACGACTTCTCGTTAGAAGCTTTCTTGGCAGTTTGAGTGCGGCTGAATTCAGCTCGACCGTGCACCCTTCCCATCTCATCGGTTCTCGCCTTTACGGTATGCGAGTTTGCCTCCATGCCAGCCTCACCAGCCTTCTCGACGCGCTCTACGCCAGTCGCGCGCTCAGCCTCCTTCCTGCGTCACTCCATCCTCGACGAAGTCGCCCGGTACGGAATTTCGCCGGTTGTCCATCGCTATGCCTTTTCGCTCTCGGCAGCGATACGACTTACAGGACGACGAGCGTTGCCCGGATTTCCTTAGGGCTTTTCGGTGGGCAGGATGCTCTCACCGATCGTTTCGCTACTCATGCGGCATTCTCGCCTTCTTACACGTCCGGCAGTCCTTCCGGGTCTGCCTTCGTCGCAGAACGCTCCCCTACAGTGTGCACATCGGCACAACGTTCAAAAGGCTTGTTAAAATCGCTCTCTGCTGTGTCAACCTCGTTTGACGTAGCGCTGCTACGCCGCTCTCAGTTTCGCACAGATACCTTTTTCCTGCCTTAAACGCTCTGTCATTATGTACCCTGCCGCAACTTCAGTTCTGTGCTTGAGCCCCGGATATTTTCGGCGCAGGGCCTCTGACCAGTGAGCTATTACGCACTCTTTTAATGGTGGCTGCTACTGAGCCAACATCCTGGTTGTTTTCAAGTCCCACATCCTTCTCCCACTTAGCACAGCATTTGGGGACCTTAGCTGGCGGTCTGGGCTGTTTCCCTCTTGAATACGGGTCTTATCACTGCATTCTGACTCCCAGGCTGCCCATATGCCAGGCCATCGTAGTTTGATCAGTCGGTAGTTTTATGCCCCTTGCCCGATCAGTGCTCTACCGTCTCTATGGTTATTCGCCTGAGGCTAGCCTCTAAAGCTATTTTCTTGGGAGAACCAGCTATCTCCACGTTCGATTGGCATTTCACCCCTATGCACACTCATCCCAACGTTTTTCAACACGCACGGGTTCGGTCCTCCACTCATTTTTACCTGAGCTTCAACCTGACATGCATAGATCACATGTGGTTTCGGGTCTAATCCATGCTACTGCCGCCCTCTTAAGATTCGCTTTCGCTTCGGCTCCGCGTTTCCCGCTTAACCTCGCAGCATAAATTAACTCTGCCGGTTCATTCTTCAATAGGCACGCCGTCGACATCTAAAGTGCTCCGACTGTTTTGTAGACATACGGTTTCAGGTTCCATTGCACTCCCTCCCGGGGTTCTTCACCTTTCCTCACGGTACTCATCGCTATCGGTCGTTTCGATGTATTTAGCCTGGATGGTTCTGCTTCCCACCGGGTTCCTCATGCCCTGTGGTACTCTGGATCCCTGCCCAACACTCGCTCTTTCGTGACGAGGGTCTCACTCTCTTCGCCGCACCTTCCCAGATGTATAAAGCTTGTCTTTGTTGCAGGTCCGCAACCTGAACCAGGTTCTCAGGTTTGGGCTCTCCGTGTCCTCGCCGCTGCTAGATCGGCTCCCTCACGAATATTCTGCGATGTCTAGTCGATTCTCAGCCGCTGTCATCGTCGCTTGCCATCTACCGCTCATGACGCGCTCCTTCGCCACATCTGAAATCATCCTGCATCTGCAATCCCAGCCCATTCATGAGCGGAACACGGTTGATTTCTTTTCCTCCGACTACTTAGATGTTTCAAGTTCATCGGGTGTTTTCTCCCTACCTCTAGGTAGGGTGACAAGACGTTACTTCTTGCCGGTTGTTCTCATTCGAAACCATGAGTCATTGCTTACTTGCAGCTCGTCATGGCTTATCGCAGCTTATCGCGTCCTTCTTCGTTTCGAAACGCCTAGGCATCCGCCGTATGCCCCTACCAACTTGACTTATGTCAATGGTATGAGGTATTTTCTTTATCCTAATTTGCTTGGGAAAATCTTTCTCACTGTGGAAACATCTAGTACATGAGTTCACAAGCCCTCTCCCTTGTTTTAGATTTTCTTGTTTCTTCTGTGCAGTTTTTCAGTGAACAACAAATGGTGGGCCTAAGTGAGCTTGAACTACTGGACCTCCACGCTTTATCAGGCGTGCGCTCTAAATCCAGCTGCAGGCCTGAGCTCGCGATAGGCGCGAACGCAGATCTTTGCATTAGCGTGGTCATCAGTCGTCAAACAACCTGCGGTCGACGTAATTGCCGTTACGACTCCTTGGACGGTCAGTCATTATGTTATCCATCAAAGCTTTTGGCTTCGCTTAATACAACCATGATCGGGTTACACCCGATAAGAAAAGATAGATGGTGGAGACGAGGAGACGAACTCCTGACCCCCTGCTTTGCAAGGCGGGTGCTCTCCCAGCCGAGCTACGCCCCATTTTTGACGTGGATGTCACCCTCAAAACTAGACAATGCAAAACTTTGGCGGTCAACGCCCACATCACGCTCACGGCTAGCGCTCGCGCTCTTGGGACGTCAGCAGACGACCTGCGCGCCAATCATCTTCGCCTTGCGGCTCGATTCTTGGGCAGAGTCAGCCCCAGATGCCCGACCTCAAAGATTGTGAAACGTGGTTCATCTTAATCCTAGAAAGGAGGGTGATCCAGCCGCACCTTCCGATACGGCTACCTTGTTAGCCCGACTTCACCCCAGTCACCTTCCCACTTTTAGACGGCTGCGCGCCGGCTTCGGGTGTGAATGACTTCCGTGGTGACGGGCGGTGTGTACAAGACCCGAAACGTATTCACTGCAGTATGCTGACCTGCGATTACTAGCGATTCCGACTTCACGCAGGCGGGTTGCAGCCTGCAATCCGAACTGGGAAACGGTTTTTGAGGTTCGCTTGCCCTCGCGGGTTCTCGCTGCTCTGTCCGTTCCATTGTAGTACGTGTGGCTAGCCCAGGCCATAAGGGCATGATGACTTGACGTCATCCCGCCTCTCCTCCGCGTTCTCCGCGGCAGTCTCCTTGAGTGCCCAGCATCACCTGATGGCAACAAAAGAACAGGGGTTGCGCTGTTGCGGACTTAACCCAACATCTCACGACACGAGCTGACGACAGCCATGCACCACCTGTTTTTCCTGTCTCCGAAGAGAGGGCACCATTCTCAGCGCTTTCAGTCAATCGTCAAGGCTCTGGTAAGGTGTTCTTCGCGTTGCTTCGAATTAAACCACATACTCCACCGCTTGTGCGGGTCCCAGTCAATTCCTTTGAGTTTCAGCCTTGCGGCCGCGTACTCCCCAGGCGGGATACTTATTGCGTTAACTCCGGCACGGTAGGGGGTCGATACCTCCACACCTAGTATCCATCGTTTACGGCCAGGACTACCGGGTATCTAATCCCGTTCGCTCCTGGCTTTCGAGCCCTCAGCGTCAGTTGCAGTCCAGAAAGCCGCCTTCGCCACTGGTGTTCTTCCCAATATCTCACGATTTCACCGCCACACTGGGAATTCCGCTTTCTCTCCTGCACTCAAGACCGATAGTTTCTCTCCCATCACGGGGTTGAGCCCCGCACTTTTTAAGTAAGACTTACCGTACCGCCTGCGCCCCTTTTACGCCCAATGATTCCGGACAACGCTCGCCACCTACGTATTACCGCGGCTGCTGGCACGCAGTTAGCCGTGGCTTCCTCGACAGGTACCGTCATTACAAAGCGCTATTCGCACTCGCACGTTCGTCCCCGTCAACAGAGCTTTACGATCCGAAGACCTTCTTCACTCACGCGGCGTTGCTCCGTCAGGCTTGCGCCCATTGCGGAAGATTCCCCACTGCTGCCTCCTCGTAGGAGTCTGGGCCGTGTCTCAGTCCCAATGTGGCCGTTCATCCTCTCAGACCGGCTACTGATCGTCGCCTTGGTGAGCCGTTACCTCACCAACCAGCTAATCAGACGCAGACCCATCAACAGGTGATAGCATATTCAGAGGCTATCTTTTCATCAGAGGAGGATGCCTCCTCTGACTTCATTTTGCAGTTAGCATTCCTTTCGGAATGTTGTCCCCATCCTGTCGGCAGGTTGTCTACGTGTTACTCACCCGTTTGCCACTAGATTCTCTAAAAGCAAGCTTTTAAGATCATCCCGTTCGACTTGCATGTGTTAAGCACGCCGCCAGCGTTCGTCCTGGAGCCAGGATCAAACTCTCCATAAAAGACCGTAGTTATCTGAGAGCCTGTTGGCTCAAAAATGTCATTCTTGTAAAAGAATTGTTGTTTCGTTGACCGAAGGATTTCTCCTTCTCAACGATGTTTAGCATCTGGCTTGTTAGATTCGGAAATCTAACTGTTTTTGGCATTGTGTAGTTTTCAGGGTACATCCTGCGCCGCTCTAGTGCTTGGGCTTGCTTTTCGCTCGCCGTCGCTCTCATCGGCGCGACTGTCATCACATAACACACGCCACGAGTCCCGTCAACCCCTCTTTTCGTTTTTGAAAAATCGGTGTCAATGCCCCATCATGCGTTCGAGGAGCAGGACGATGACGCCCGGGGATGCCAAAGAATCCCGCGATCAAGGCGCGCAGGAAGTTGATCTCGATCCCCGCGCCAAAGAGGTTGATCACCCAGAGGATGATCGCGCCGACGACGCTGTTCGTGATGAGCTTCCACACGATGCGGAACGGCAAAGAAATCACCTTGCCGAGGACGGCAAAAATCAAAACAGCGAGTGCGACGCCTGCAGCAATATCCAAGTTATATCTCCCTTCTGTTTTTCCATGGCGCGCGAGACGTCACCTCATCTGCATACTCGAGATCACCGCCCACGGGCAGCCCGTGAGCAATGCGAGTCACACGAATCCCTCATTGGTTCAGGAGTTTGGCAATATACATTGCCGTCGCCTCGCCCTCGACGTTGGGGTTGGTTGCGACGATGACCTCCTGCACATCTCTCCTTGCCCGCACGCAGGACGAGCTCGCGGATGCGGATGTCGCTCGCACCCACGCCTCGAGCGGTGAGGAGCGCACCATGCAGGACGTGGCATACGCCGTCATAGTCGTTCATGCGCTCCATCGCCGCAACATCCCATGCTGGCTGCTCGACGACACAGATCGTCGTGTGGTCGCGCTTTTTCCGCCAGCGCAGATGGCGCACGGGTCGCTGTCCGTGAGGTTGAAGCAGACGGGAACAAAAGCCGATCTCTCCTTTCGCTCCCGTAATGGCAGCGGCAGAGACGATGCGCTCGCTCCATATCCATGTCCAGGATATGGTAGGCGAGCCGCGTCGCCGTCTTTGCCCCGATGCCGGGGAGGGCGCGCAGCTGCTCGATGAGCTGCGCGAGGTGCGATCTGCTGCATATCAGAGCAGTCCGGGCGGGCAGGCCGAGGCCGCTCCGTCAGCTTGCCCATCTCCTGCGCCATCATGTCGTCCACCTTTTTCGTCGCCTCGTTGAACGCCGCTGAGATGAGATCCTGCAGCATCTCGATGTCCCTCAGGATCAACCGCCGCGGGAGCGATAATGAGGGCTCTGCACCTGCTTCTCGCCATCCATGACGACCTTCACCGCGCCGCCGCCCGAGGAGACCTCGACTGTTTTCTTGCGCAGCTCGTCCTGCATCTTCTTCATGTCCGCCTGCATTTTTCTGGACTTTCTTCATCATGCCGGCCATATTTCCGCCGCCGTTAAACATAGTATCTCTCCTTTATCTTATGGTGTGAATTCTTCTATTGCTTCCCTAGCTCAGCAAAATCCGTCCGCAACGTCAAGCCTGCGCATCGGGCGGAAGCTCATCATCAAACATCTCTAGCTTCCTCATCGGGCGTCGGCTCATACGGCTCGTCAGTCATCCTCTTCCGCTGCGCTCTCCTGTGGGGGCGGGGTCAGGCTTCTTCTGCGCCGCACGCGGCGACGTCGTTACCTCCTCCACGCGAGCACCCTCGCCTGCGACTTCGAGCAGCGCCGCCACGGGTGCAGGATAGTCCGGCTCTTTGGGTGGCGGAGGTGACGGAGCTCCTCCTCCTCGCCGCCCGTACAGACGACGGCGAGCGGGCGGCCTGCGAGTTCCGTCATCACCTCATCAAAGACGGCACGATGGCGTTTCTTGATATAGTCACGTGCCACATCCGAGGACGGGCGGATGAAGAAATGGGTTTCCGTCATGCCCTCGTACGCCGCGCCCGAGAGGAGGGATGCGGCGAGACGATTTCGCTCCTTGAGCCGTGTCTGAAAGCTCTGCCAGACCTTCATGTCGAGCTGACGCGGCGCACCGTCCGCCGCGTCTTTTTGCGGCAGACGATGCCGCTTTTTCGGCACGGGTTTTTGGATGCTGTGCCGTCCGCCTTCGCCGCACGTGGGCGCGGCGAAGGTGCAGCACTCGCTGTGGCAGAAGCGGAGGCGGATACAGGCGTGCCCCTGCGGCAAGCACGCGCCGCCAGCTCCTCGACCTGTGCCTCCAGCCGCGCGATCCGCGCAGCATCCGCGCCGCCCGTAGGGGCGCAGTCGATTCTCCCGAAGCGAGCAGCCCCCTCCGTATGGCAGAGGCCGATCAGCAGCGTCTCCACCGCAATGCGCGGCTGCGGCGAGGGTGCAGCAGTTCCGCATCGTCTCATTGAGACGACGCAGGATCGTCATGATCTCCGCCTGCGTGAACTGCGCTGCGTCTGCGCGCGCAGCCCTCCGCATCGCCTGCACAGAGCTCTGCCGCACTGACCGTGCCGCCGACGCCCACGATCATCAGGCGGCGGAAGTGCTGTGCGAGCTCGGCGAGCACCTGCTTCAACGCGCGCCCGCTCTGCAGGGAGCTCACTGAGCTGTGCGATCAGTGCCGCCGCATCGCGCGCAGCGATCTCTCCCGCCATGCGCCGAATCCACGCACGGCCGACAAGCCCCAACGCCTCCTGCACGCGCTCCGCCGTCAGCGTCCCCTCCGCGAGTGCCATACACTGATCGAGAATCGAGATGCGTCGCGCATCCCGCTGTCCGCCTGCGCGGCGATGATGCCGAGCGCATCCTCCTCCGCCGCAATATCCGACTCCTTACAGACATAGATGAGACGATCGCGAATTTCCGTCACCGTAATGCGGTGAAAGTCATACCGCTGGCGGCGCGACTGGATCGTCGCGGGCACTTTGTGTGCTCCGTCGTCGCGAGAATGAAAGATCACGCGCTCGGGCGGCTCCTCCAATGTTTTAAGGAGCGCGTTAAACGCCTCCGTCGTGAGCATGTGCACTTCGTCGATGATGTAGATCTTATAATGCCCCTCCGTTGGAGCAAACTTCACCGACTCGCGCAGATCGCGGATCTCGTCGATGCCACGGTTGGACGCTGCGTCGATCTCAAAAGACATCCATCGACGAGCCGTCGCTGATGCTGCGGCAGGAGTCACAGACGCCGCACGGCGTGAGCGTCACCCTGGCGCAGTTCAGCGCGCGCGCGAGGATCTTTGCCGTGCTCGTCTTGCCCGTGCCGCGCGTACCTGCAAAAGAGGTAGGCGTGGCTGGTCTGCCCGCTCGTCACCGCGCGGGAAAGCGTGCGGCTGATATGCTCCTGCCCCACGAGATCGGCAAAACACTCCGGCCGCCACCGCCGATAGAGCGCAACGTATGCCATCACGCACCTCCTTTTTGACAAACAAAAACAGCCCACACGGGCTGCGCTGTTCCGATTTCTCCCACGGCAGACCGCAGTTCCCAGGCACCCTCGCGGCACATGAAACGATCCGCTTACCGCTGCTTCCTTCCGGACCTGACGGGGTTCACAGGGCTCCATTGCGCGAGACCAAGGCACCGCAGCCCGCCCTAGAGAAAATCAATAAAAATGGCGGAGAGTGAGAGATTCGAACTCTCGGTACGGTATCACCGCACACACGCTTTCCAGGCGTGCTCCTTCAACCACTCGGACAACTCTCCACAGTGCTCTCACATGAGAAGCTATTCATTTATGGGATAACAACATAGGGGTAGTCTACATGGTTTACGGAATCTTGTCAAGAGGAAAATAGAGGAAGCACTGATAAAATGAGGTCTGCCAGGTTGGCGTAGATTTTTCGTCCGAACGAGGTGGAAAACCGGACGCAGAGTGGTGCTCTGTGGAGGATTTTTCCGCCGAAGTGCGGGCAAAAAGATGCGTCAAGATGGTTGTACCGAATTTATCAGTGCTTCTAAGGACTGCGGCACATCTGCACCGCAGCCCTCAAAAATATCATTATGCCAGCATACGCGAGAGCCGCACGAGCTCCGGATCGAGCGTCTTGCCGTTGTTGACCGCCCTCGAAGAGGTTGGACCCTCACGACCTGCCCCTCGTTAAAGCTGTAGACCACATCGGTCACCCCCGAAAATGATCGCGAGTGCCGCCTTCTCACCGAGCATCGACGCCTTGATGCAGTTCCCTCCACCGTCGGCGAGCCGCCGCGCTGAATGATGTCCAAGCACCGAGACGCGCGTATCGATCTGCGTCTTTTCGCCGATGATCTTGCCGATCTCAACGCCCGAGCCGCGCCCTCTGCAACGACGATGATGCTGTAGCGCTTGCCCGCTCTCGTACATCTCCTTTCAGCTCACGGCTGATCTCCTCGAGATCGAACGCCACCTCCGGTACGAGGATATACTCGCACCGCCCGCGATGCCCGACATCATTGCCAGCCAGCCCGAGTGACGTCCCATGCCTCGACGATGATGATGCGGCGATGCGCCGACGCCGTATCACGCGCAGCTGTTGATCGCATCGACGATCGTGTTGCACGCCGTATCGCAGCCAATCGTGTAGTCCATGCCCCAGACATCGCTGTCGATCGTGCCTGGCAGCCCGACGATCGGCATCTCCGTCTCCTTGCTGAGAAGCGAGCCGCCCGTCAGCGAGCCATCACCGCCGATGATCACAAGTCCCTCGATGTTGCGTTTGCGGAGATTCTCGTAGGCCGTCTTGCGCCCCTCGGGCGTCGATGAACGTCTTGCTGCGCGCCGTACCGAGGAACGTGCCGCCGCGCTGGATGAGATCGCTGACGCTGCGCGACGTGAGCTGCTCCAATATCATCGTGTACCATACCGCTGTATCCGTTGTGCACACCATAGACATCGACGCCCTCATCAGAGTGCCGTACGCACCACAGCGCGTGCCGCCGCATTCATGCCGGGGCTGTCTCCTCCGACGTGACGACCGCGATTGCCTTTTTCAGCATAAAACCATCCCCCGTCTCGATTCTGCGCTCACGCGCGTGATTGTTCTTGCTCTCTATTCTACGAAAGCACGCATCAAAAGTAAAGACTTCATAGAAAAAGAAGGAGGAACTGCCGCATCGAAGTTTTTGCCGCATGAGCGTTCCCCAAATATTTTATTCGTATTTCTGTGGGCGGAACTCATCCTCGTTCCATGCCATCACACCACGCTGGTTGGGCAGAATGGCCGGATCAAAAATCGGATTCTTCCTGCCGCCTTCTGCGCGAACAGTCCCGCAGCGCCATCCGCGCATAGGGCGCGAGCCGCGTAATCGCGTAGAGGTTCGTGAGGCAGATCATCGCCATGAAGAGATCCGCGAGGTTCCAGACGAGCTGGAACGCAGCGACGCAGCCGAAGAACACCATCGCGACCACGGCGGCGCGGTAAATATTGAGTGCCGTCTTTACATTCGCACCGAAAAAGTGGATGTTGATCTCGCCGTAGTAGTAGTTGCCAACGACCGAGCTGAACGCAAAGAGGAAAATCAGAATCGAAAGGAGCGACGAAGCCCACGTGCCGAAGACACTCGCGAGCGAATCCTGTGCGAGTGCGATAGCGCTCACGTCGCCGCCGATCGTGTACTGCCCCGTGAGGAGCACGATGAACGCCGTCGCCGAGCAGACAATCCACGTATCGACGTAGACACCGAACGCCTGCACCAGTCCCCTGCTTGACAGGATGGGTCACGCCTCGCCGTCGCCGCCGCATTCGGGATCGAGCCTTCGCCCGCCTCATTCGAGAACGGAGCCGGCGGCAATTCCCGTGAGGATCACCGTGCCGATGCTGCCGCCGACCGCCGCCTGCGGACTGAACGCATCGTGCAGGGATGAGGGCAAACATCCCCGGCACCGCATCGATGTGCATGATGACGATGATGAGGGGCAGCGAGGAGATACAGCCCCGCCATGATCGGTACGAGGAACGTCGTAAACGTCGCGATGCGGCTGAGCCCGCCAAAGATCACGAGTGCCGCCAGCACCGAGAGGACGATGCCCGCGATCCACGTCTCCACGCCGAATGCCTTCTCACCGAGAGCGCAATCGTATTCGCCTGCACCGAGACGTAGATCAGACCGAACGTCACGCAGAGATCAGCACGGCAAAGAGCTTTGCCACGGCGGGCTGACCAGAGCATTCTGGATGTAGTAGGCAGGGCTAGCCGTGAAAGAGCCCATGACCGCGCGGAATCTTGTGAGATCTGCGCGAGCGTACTCTCCACGAACCCCGTCGCCGTCCCAACAAAGGCAATCGCCCACATCCAGAACACCGCGCCGAGCCGCCCGTCACAATGGCGATGGCAACGCCCGCAATATTGCCGACACCGACGCGTGACGCCGTACTGACGCAGAACGCCTGAAACGACGAGATCGCCTTGCGCCCGCTCGGGCGGCGACCAAGGTCACCCGTGAGAAGGCGCACCATCTCCGGGCAATGCGCGCAGCTGGACGAGCTTCGTCGAGAGCGTGAACCACAGCCCGCAGCCAACGAGGACGACGATGATGATATAAGTCCACAAAAAGTCATTGATCGTCCCCACAGCAGAGTTAAGTAAATCCATAGTATCACCCTTTCCTATAAAAACAGCCTACATCATAAGCGAAAAAAAAGCCTCTTGTCAAATTGCATCCGTGTATTCTTTCATTGTCCAGATAAATAAACCTCCATCAACTGGCGGCATGTGTACGCATAGTATCTTTACTTCTCTCAAAAAGAGTGTAGAATATCCATAGATGTAAAGTGAATCACTAATAAAATGAGGTCTGCCAGATTGGCGTAGATCGTCCGAACGAGGTGGAAAACCGGACGCAGAGTGAGTGCCTGTGGAGGATTTTCCGCCGAAAGTGTGAGCAAAAAGATGCGCTGGGAAGTACTGATAAAATGAAGTCCGTCGAATTGGTGCAGATTTTTTGTCCTGTCAAGGAGACAAACCGGACGCATAGCAGAGGCTGTGTGGAGGATTTGTCGACACAGACAGGGCGAAAAAGATGTACTAGACGGCGGTGCTGAGTTTATCAGTACTTCCCTGAAGATGGTTGTACCGAATTTATCAGTGCTTCCTAAGCTCAGGGACACGGGGATATGTCATGTTGAAAAACAAAAAATTATCTGCACACAGTGTCCATGCCACGGATCCGGACGGCGTCGTCGATGCACTCATCAAGAACGGGATGAACTGCACGCTTCTAACTTCTCCCACGGTACGCATCCGGAGCATATGGAGCGCATCAAGAAGGTACGCGCTGCTGCGGAGCGCCTCGGGAAAAGGTGATCTCGCTGATCCTCGACACCAAGGGCGTGAGATGCGCTCCCGGCGAATTCGCCGCCGGCAAGATACACCTGAGAAGGGCAACAAATTCACGCTCACGTACGACGATGCGCCGGGCGATGAGACGCACATCAGCGTCAACCACAAGATGCTCTACAGTGAGGTCAAAGCCGGGCGACAAGCTCCTGCTCTCCGACGGGCTCGTCGAACTCGTTGTCGATGAGGGTACGCGGCAAGCGACATCATCACCACCATCCAGAACAGCGGTGCGATGTCCACGCGCAAGCGCGTCGCAGCGCCCGGCATCGAGCTGAGCCTCGCCCCGCCATCTCCGGAGCAGGACGAGCGCGACATCATCTTCGGCATCGAGAACGACATGGACTTCGTCGCGGCATCCTTCATCCAGCGCCCTGTCTGACGTAGAGGAGATCCGCCACCTGATCGCCAAGCACGGCGGACACATGGAGATCATCCCGAAGATCGAGAACCTCGCGGGGTCAACAACTTTGACGTGATCCTCGCCGTCTCCGACGGCATTATGGTCGCGCGCGGCGACCTCGGTGTCGAGGTGCCCGCGAGAGGATGTGCCCGTCATCCAGAAGGGAAATCATCCGCAGTGCACCGTCGCCGCAAGCCCGTCATCGTCGCTACGCAGATGCTCGAGTCGATGACCGAGAATCCGCGTCCGACGCGTGCCGAGGTCTCCGACGTCGGCAACGCCATCTTCGACGGTGCGGACGCGATCATGCTCTCTGGGTGAGACCGCAAGCGCAGACTACCCTGTCGAGGCGGTCAAGATGATGAACACCATCGCCCAGCGCTGCGAGGCGTCGCTTGAGTACGACTCACTCATCCGCTCGCGTCAGATCCGTGAGCGTTCCTCCACGACGGATGCCGTCTCCCATGCGACCGTGCAGCTCGCCTACGAGACAAGTGCCACCGCCATCCTCACGCCGACCAGTCCGGCTACACGACGCGCGTCGTGTCGAAATACCGTCCGAAGCGACCATCGTCGCCTACGCGCCGAGCCCGATGGTCGCACGCCACATCAACCTGCGTTGGGGTGTCTACTCCATCCAGGGGCGCAAGTGGTCGAGCGTCGAGGAGATGATCGAGTCCCTGCACGAAGAGTGCTCTCGACAACGGCTACGTCGACCACGGCGACAAGGTCGTCATGGTTGCAGGCATGACCTACAACGAGGGCGGTTCCATCGCCGTCCGCGTCACGACGATCCACTACAGAGGAAATTCTCACACCACAAAACAGTGCTGTGGGATCAGCGAGAACTGGTGTACAAACAGAACGCTTCGTACACCAGCCCTTAGTGATGAAAGGGCTTCTCATGGAAATGATTCACAGCGACAACGCCCCTGCCGCCTCGGTACCCTACAGCTCGTAGGCGATGCGCGTCGGCTCTCGTTCACACCTCGACAGATCGGCATCGACCCCGCCGTCGGCGAAGATCACGGCGACGGACGTGGCAGGGCAGGCGGAGCAGGTCTGCAAGAACCTCGCCGCCGTCCTCAGTGCTGCCGGTACCGATCTCTCGCACACCATCACACCACCCTGCTTCCTCGCGGACATCGCGGACTTCGCCGCATTCAACGAAGTCTATGCCCGCCACTTCACGGCAAGCCTGCACGTTCCTGCGTCGCCGCGCAGGCACTGCCCGCAGGTGCACTCTGCGAGATCGAGGTCATCGCCGAGATCATCAATAATGAAAAATGCGGTGATACAGAATTTGACGTCCGTATCACCCGCATTTTTTGCGTTACTCCATCACCATCGGTCTCAATATGCTCATCCTTCATAAAGCTGGCTGAGCTTCGCACGCTTGCCATGAGATCGCGATAGTTCTCCGGGCGTCAGCGACTGCGACCATCGGAAAGGGCGCGTGCGGGGTTCGGATGCACCTCGATGATGAGCCCGTCCGCGCCTGCCGCGATGGAGGCGAGAGACACGGGCTTGATCATGCGCCACCTTTCCCCGTACCGTGACTCGGATCGGCAATGATCGGCAGATGCGAGAGATGCTTGATCGCAGGGAATCGCACTGATGTCAAACGTGTTGCGCGTATAGGTCTCATACGTGCGGATGCCTCGCTCACAGAGAATGACGTTTGGATTGTCCCTCATTCATGATGTACTCTGGCGGCATTCAGCCACTCGTCGATGGTCGCAGCCAGCCCGCGCTTCAGCATGACGGGCTTGCCCGCGCGTCCGACCGCCTTGAGGAGGCCGAGTTCTGCATATTGCGTGCACCGACCTGCAGCAGATCTGCGTAGGCAGCGACCGTATCGCACCGCCTCGACTACCGTGACCTCTGTCACGACGGCAAGCCCCGTCTTCACGTGCCTCGGCGAGGTACTTTCAGCCCCCTCCTCCTCAAGGCCTTGGAACGCATAGGGTGAGGTACGCGGCTTGTACGCACCGCCGCGAATGAACTGTGCACCACCCTCCCTTGACGAGCTGCGCCGTCTCCAGGAGCTGCTCACGCGACTCACGCGCACGTACCTCGCCATGACCACGGGCGTCCTGTCGCCAATCTTGATGCCGCGGATATCCACCACCGTCGCGGCGGGATGAAACTCGCGGCTCGCACGCTTGTAGCTCTTCGAGATCGCGACCGTCGTCTCAACGCCGTGCATCGCATCCAGCAGCGTTGCGGCGAGTTTCGTCTTATCGCCGATCACACCGACAATCTTCTGGTGTGCCCCTCCATCACCTTTGCCTCGAGCCCCTTCTCCTCGATGGCACTGATGACCCCTCAATGTCAGCCTGCGTGGCATCTGCATTCATAATAACAACCATCGTAAAACTCCTTCCCTGAATCCCTGATAGCAGTGCTCCCTATTCATTGTGGGCGAGATGCACCGGAAAATCGTCCCAGCTCCTTCAGCCAGACGCTCCGCCGGCGACGGCGGCAATCGCCTCCGCTGCGGCATCGCTGTGCGCATCGAGATCGAAAAAGAAAAGATATGCGCCCAGCTCCGTCCGTGCGGGGCGCGACTCAATGCGCGTGAGGTTCACCTCACGGCGGGCAAACTCACCGAGGACATTGTAGAGTGCCCCCGGCCGCGAACCGTCGATCTGTGCCACCAGCAGTATCGTATCGGGTGATGCGAGCGGCGGTACCTCCCGCGCACGCACGACCTCAAAGAAGCGCGTGCAGTTCGCCCCGCTGTCCTCGATCCTGCCCGCGATCTCCACCAGACCATGCAGAACACCCGCACGCCGCGTACAGATCGCCGCGGCCCCCGCATCTGCGGGTGCTGCACCAACCATCTCCGCTGCACGTGCCGTGCTCGCCGTCTTGATGAGCTCCGCCTGCGGATAGCGGCGCAGGAGAAAATCCCCGCACTGCGCGATGGGCTGTGCATGCGAGTAGATCGTACGGATCTCCACATCTGCGCGCGTAGCCATCAGATAGTTATGCACGCCAGTGATCACCACGCTGCACGCGCAGCGCATCCGAGCGCGCGAGCACATCGAGCGTCACAGCGATCGCCCCCTCAAGGGAGTTCTCCACAGGGACAAACGCCGCATTCACCGCACCTGTCTCTACCGCACGGAGGCACGCCCCGATATCGCCATAGCAGACAATCTCGCGATCGAGCCCCTGCCATTCCATGAGATAGCGCTCCGCCGCCTCGCTGTGCGTCCCCACAGGGCCGAGCACCCCCATCGTCTCTCTCACCTGCACGCCCTCCTCATACAAAAACGATGTACCATATCATACTATATGTACGGCTCGTTGACAAGTCTATTGCGAAACACTTTCATTACTATATCATCTCCCCCAAGTATCGCCAATATGTTATAATCCTGTTAAGGAAACAGTAAAGGAGCACCTATGACCCCAAACGATTATCTGTCCATCCTGCACTGTATCGCAGGACTAAAAGAGCGTACGCGCCACGCATGGATGAAATCCGGACGACAGGAGAGCGTCGCCGAGCACAGCTGGCGCATGGCGCTGATGGCATATTTTTCTGCACGATCAGTTCCCTGCCGCCGACCTCACGCGCGTCCTCCCTCATGGCACTCCTGCACGATATGGGCGAGGTATTTACGGGCGACATCCCAACCTTTGAGAAAACGGATGCCGACCGAGCCCGTGAGCACGAGCTCCGTGACGCATGGATCGATGCCCTGCCTGCCCCTACAGCGCAGAGATACGCGCCCTCTTTGCCGAAATGGACGCCATGGAGACAGAGGAAGCGCGGCTCATCAAAAGCACTCGACCGCATGGAGGCCGTCATCACGCACAACGAGTGCGACCCATCCACATGGCTGCCGCTCGAGTATGAGCTCCAGCACACCCTACGGGTAAAGGAGGCTGCCTTCGCGCCCGTACTGTGTGAACTGCGCGCCGCCGTGAACGACGAAGTGGACGCGGCAATCGCCGCACACCACCCGGAGGAACATCATGAAACCTGACTACGGCAACTGGATCGCGCGCCCGATGATGCGCACCCTCTGGGGCATCACCGCCGCACTCGTCCTTGCGACAATCCTCTGTGCACTCCTGATCGGGCGAGACACCGCCTACGGCGTCCTCCTCGTCCTCTCCCTCATGACTCTCCTTGCCGCCCTCTACATGACCCTACTGCCGCCATGTCCTCTCCGCGGACGGCGGCGGACTCATGCAGCGCATCCACAGCGCACTGATCGACCGATTTCCATGGGATGGACGCGGCACCGTCCTCGACATTGGATGCGGCACAGGGGCACTCAGCATCGCCCTTGCACAGCAGTATCCCGAGGCACATGTCGTCGGAGTCGACCTCTGGCCGCCGATGTGGGACAGCAGCGCGGAGCAGTGTGTGCGCAACGCGACCCTCGAATACGTACGCGACCGATGCTCCTTCGTGCAGGGTGACGCAGCAGCACTCGATGCGCCCAACGAGACCTTCGACGCCGTCATCAGCAACTTCGTCTTTCACGAAGTGCGCACCCAAAAGGACAAATTCATGCTTGTCATCGAGGCGCTGCGCGTCCTGAAAAAGGGCGGTGCATTCGCCCTGCACGACAATTTTGAGAACCGCGACCTCTATGGTGACATCAACGAATTCATTGACATCCTCAAAGAGGAGGGCATCTCCGACATCTCCTATCTCCCCCACACTGAGAACGTCATCCCGATGCCCGCCCCCCTGCGCCTTCTCCTGCGCGGAAGCGGCATCCTCTACGGAACGAAATGACCGCTCTATGACACATCCACCATGACAGTCCCATCACGCACCGACAGAAAGGACGATACCCATGAACCTCCGCAGCCTGCCCGCCGCCGCTCTTGCCGCCGCACTCCTCTGTGCGCCGCACAGTTTCGCCGCCCCCGCTCCTCCCCCAAAGGACAGCACATCCGCCATCCCGCGTCCCGTCTTCCCTGCCGAACTCCCACAGGAAAAATGTCGACGCAAAGCTCGCCGCAGGGCTGCACTTTGCCCTTCCCGCACCGCATCTCGACATCCTCCCCGTGCCGGGACCCTGCCGCCGCCGAGGTCACCATCCTCGGCGAGCCCATTGCATCCGAGGAGCAGATGCTCGCCTACCTCCTCGCGCGCAACCCCAAGCCCAAACTCACCGGCACGCCCAAAGAACTCGTCCATGCTTACTACGAAGAGGCTGAGCACGAAGGCATCCGACCCGACGTCGCTCTCGCACAGGTGTACAAGGAAACAGGCTTCTTTGCCTACGGCGGCGACGTCGACTGGCGGCAGAACAACTTCTGCGGACTCGGCGCAACGGGGAACGGAGCAAAGGGCTCTCTTCCCCGACATGCGCACAGGCGCACGCGCACACATCCAGCACCTCCTCGCCTACGCAAGCACAACCCCGCCGAAAAGCCCCATCGTCGACCCGCGCTATGACCTCCTCCGCACGAAGCGCCCCGACGTATTCGGCAAACTCACGCGTTGGGTACAGCTCAACGGCGTCTGGAAGCCGTCCCCCGGCACCACATACGGACAAGGCATCCTCGCCATCCGCGACCGTGCCGCTCTCCCCGACGGCTCTGACATCTCCCTCCACGCCGCGAACGCGCGCATCATGCAGGCAGCCGACGCTGACGGCTACATCTATCGCGGACTCGTCTACCTCCACCGCAGTGACCTCGCCGCCGCGCGTGCCGACTTCACCGCCGCACAGAAACGCAATACACACCGCCCTGAGCCATACCTCGGCATCGCCCTCACCCACACCGCAGAGGGCAGCACCAAGAAGCTCGCCGCGCCTACGAAAGCATACCTGAAACTCGCGCCCGACGATGCGGGCGCACTTTACAACTACGGGCTCACCCTCCTCGCAGAAAAACGCCGCAGCGAAGGCAATCCCGTCCTGCGCGACGCCATCCACCGTGACGCCGCGAATGCCGATGCACGAACGCCCTCGCCGTCGCCCTCATCCACACGAAGGACTACACTGGCGCATGGAAAGCCCTCGCGAGATGCCGCCGCCATCGCCCCCGCAAACCCGACATCCTCGTGAATCAAATCCTCCTGCAGGCATGTCTGAAGGACATAAGCGACAAGAAAGGGAAAAAGAAATAAGCTCCTGAAATCAAAAATCTTTCCATGACACAAAAAGAACCGTACCGAGGTATTTTCCTCGTGTACGGTTCTCTTTGTTACCGGTGCGTTTACTCCACGAGCCGCAGGAGTCCCGGCTGCTCGATGTTCCACTTGTCGTTGCGCTTGCTGAAGAGTGCGGGCATATCGACGGTAACGTGATCGTAGGTCATGCCGGCCTCGTAGCGTGCAGCAAAGGTCTCCTTCATGCCGCCGCTCTCGTGCAGTTTCTGATCGTGGGAGAACATGGGGCTCGGAACGACGGCAAAAGTCGTCCGGCTGTCCCGGGATGTCGATACGCCCAGAAGGTCGCCTCGCTCAGATCCTCGACCTCCTCAAACTTTGGCATCGCCTTGCCGTTCTCGACGGCAGCGTGGTCGGAGCAGACGAGGAGGTGCAGCCCATACTTCGTGATGATCGGCATGCACAGCTCCGCGCCCTTCTCTCGATCGAAGTTATCGCACAGAGCGTGGTAGTCGTCAAGAAGATCCTGCCAAATTGGCTTGCTGTCGAGCAGTGCGTCGAGGTCGAGATCGTCCTCCTCCTCTTCCTCCGGTTCGGGTTCAGGCTCCGGCTCAGGCTCCGGTGCTGGTGCCGGCTCGGGTTCCGGCTCCGGCGCGGGCAGCTCCGGCTCCGGCTCCGGCGCCGGCAGCTCGGGCTCTGGCTCAGGGGCAGGCAGTTCCGGCTCCGGCGCTGGCTCCTCGGGCGGTGCCGCAGGCCGCTCCCCATCTCCGTTAGCGCCGCCTCAGCTGCGCGATCTTTCCTTGAGCTGCGTGATCTCGCTCGCGGTCATGCTGTCCTTCGCTGCGACGCTTTTTGATCTCGTTCGAGAGACGCTCCGCCTCTTTGCGCAGCCACGCGACATTTTTCCACCGCATCAATCGTGCCGCCCGACTGCCGCCACGCATAGTACGTCGCCACGGAGGCGATCCCGACACTCGCGACGACGAGGACGAACGACAGGATGGTCATAACATCCGCCATCACAGGGATGAATAAAGCCTGCCGTCTGCACTGCCGCAGACGCCGCTTCTGTTTCCATCATCATCATTCCTTTCCCTTAGGAAGCACTGATAAATTCGGCACTCATCATCTTAGGGAAGTACTGATAAACTCCAGCACCGCCGTCTTAGTACAGTCTTTTTTCGCCCTGTTCTGTGTCGACAAATCCTCCACATAGCCTCTGCTATGCGTCCGGTTTGTCTCCCTTGACAGGACAAAAAAATCTGCACCAATTCGACGGACTTTATTTTATCAGTACTTTCCCAGCGCATCTTTTTGCCTCGCACTTCGGCGGAAAATCCTCCACGAGCACCACTCTGCGTCCGGTTTTCCACCTTGTTCGGACGAAAAATCTACGCCAATCTGGCAGACCTCATTTTATCAGTGCTTCCTGTCTACAATAGATTTATAGATCAGGGGAGCGGTTCGCGACCGCCCCTCGTCTACCTCGTTACCCTAAGCTGTAGAATAAGAGGGCATTGGTCTGACGTGTGCTTCCTGGAACGTTACGTCCGCAAGTAAGTCCGTCATCCATCCTCTCATTCCCAGCTGTTCGTTTTATGCAGGTAGAACTGCATTCTTGCACGTTCGTGTCAGCCCTCAATAGATCGAATCGGCAATGAGGAGTTTGGTTTACCATTGCTGCAAATCTATTGTTTTGGAGGGGTTCACATGAACGCTGTCGGTATTGATGTCTCCAAGGGAAAAAGCATGGTTGCCGCCCTTGCGCCAGGAGGAAAAGCTGCTTGCCCGCCCCTTTGAGGTGCTCCACACCAAGAGTGGCATCAAGCAACTCGTTTCCTTTGTCCACACACTCGGCGCAGATACGCGCATTGTCATGGAGCACACTGGACGTTACTACGAGCCGCTGCTCCAACGGCTTGCCAAATCCGGTCTTTTTGTCGCCGCCGTCAATCCCAAACTCATCAAGGACTTCGGGAACAACACGCTGCGTAAAGTGAAGACGGATAAGGCCGATGCCAAGAAGATTGCACGTTATGCCCTTTGACAATTGGTGCGATTTGCGCCAGCATACAGGCATGGATACCACACGTACACAACTCAAAACCTTGAATCGACAGTTTGCCTTCTGCATGAAGCAGAAGACGGCCCTGCAAGAACAATCTCATCGCGCTCATCGACCAGGTCTATCCCGGTGCCAACACCTATTTTTGAAAAGCCCCGCCAGAGCGGACGGCTCGCAGAAATGGGTGGACTATATCGCCACGTTCCGGCACGTCGATTATGTCTGCGCTATGAGTCTTTCTGCCTTTTTACGGAGCGTTACCGCAAATGGTGTCATCGGCACGGCTATAACTTTCAGCCGGACAAACCGAGGATGCTCTGGGAGAAGGCAAAGGATCTCATTGCGATGCTCCCGATGGACAAAACGACGAAGATGTTGGTGCAGAACTCCATCGCCCAGCTCAATGTACTGTCCAAGACGGTGGAGGCCTTGCGCACGCAGATGATCGAGCTTGCCGAGCAGCTGCCGGAATACCCCGTTGTGATTGATATGAACGGTGTCGGTCCGACACTTGCCAGCCAGCTGATCGCTGAGATCGGTGACATCACCCGTTTTCCCCGTCGTGGCTCGCTGACCGCTTTCGCGGGTGTTGATCCCGGAGCAAAGCAGTCCGGTACAATGCAGCTAAGGAGCAACAAGACATCCAAGGCAGGTTCTCCGCATCTTAGGAGGGCACTGTTTCAGATCGTTTCAGGACTCCTGATGCGTGCTCCCGATGATCCGGTCTACAACTTCATGGACAAGAAGCGCTCCGAGGGAAAGCCTTACTACGTCTATATGACGGCGGGAGCAAATAAGTTCCTGCGCATCTACTATGGACGTGTGAATGAGTATTTAGCGAGCTGTCCCAAAGACCACGAATAACGTTTCACCCCAACCTGTTCGGTCGGCGCTCCTGCGGCGACCTGTTTGTTGTGCCAAAAGTTCACTTGCCGCAACTCCTCATCTTTTTTCGTCTAGGGGCTTGACTTTTTATTTGCAGGCTTGCTCAATATACACCCCTCATGTATATCTTGTTAATTTCTCTATCATGTGGCAAAATTCCTGCAATAAATCCAGATGGAAGCACGGATAAATTCAGCGATTCCATAGAAAAAGAGCCGCCCCGCGCGAAGCGACTCTTCTCATCAAAAATATGAACAGGTTTACCGATCAGCATGCGCCAGCGATGGCTGCGCCGAGCTTCTTGCTGCCCTCGATCCCCTCGTCATCCGGCTCATTCTCAACGATGAAGGTATCGACGAGATTTTGCACCAGCATCCTTCGTGCGCTCGACCACGTCTCCATCCATGCGCCTGCGCCCCAGCCCCACGAGCCGAAGAGCACAACGGGCTTGCTGGAGAGCTTGCCGCTGTCCACCGCAGCCGCGAAGAACGGCTCGTGCAGAGCCCTCCTCGAGCTCCTCTGCACCCATCGAGGGGCAGCCGAGCGCGAGGCCGTCAAAGCCGTCAATCTGATCGACGGAGAAGCTATCCACCTCGAAGCACTCGACCTCAGCACCTGCGCCCTTTGCGCCCTCGACGACAGCCTCTGCCATCTTCTGCGTGTTGCCCGTGCCGGATCAGTATACAACTGCTACCTTTGCCATGTGAAATCCTCCTCATGAAAAATATCCCCTCTGCCCCACTGCAGCAGGGAGCTGCCGCGCTAAGCAGAATCATTCTACCTCTATTATAGCGAAAAATTCGCATCACTGACAACCGAATCTTTTTTTATCCATAAATAGATAAATTTTTTTCAGGAAATAGTTTCTGTGCATCAGAGAGGAGCAGTATCTGCCGCTAAGGTTTTTCCGCCTTGCAAAATCTTTCTCTCTCATGTACAATACGGATAAATCTCAATCCGAATTTATGGGATCAAATCTATGGGAGGTATACTATGTTCACTACGCAGTACATGCGCACAATGCTCGCCGCAGTGATGCTTGGCTTGCTCGTTCTGACGAGCGGCTGTTTCAGCGGCGACGTGAACGTCACGGTCAACAACGACGGCTCTGCCGATCTCAAGACGACGCTCGTCAGTGCGCCGATGCTCGCCCAGATCGTCGAGCAGAGCAAGGCGTCCATGCTGGCAAAGAACCCCGACGCGCAGGTCGCGCCCGTCACAAAGGAAAATATGTCGGGCTACGAGATCACGGAGCACTACGACTCGGTGGACAAGCTGTCCGATCAAGAGTTCTTCGCCGCACATGACGGCAAGAACACGGGCATTACGGTGAAGAAGAGCCTCTTCTACACGGACTACAATTTTGACCTCCTGTTCGAGGGCAGCCAGAACGGCGGCGGTGCAGGTGCATTCGCCAGCAACATCACGTTCACCTATCAGATGACGCTCCCGTCCGCGCCGTCGAGCACCAACGCCGACCGCGAGGAGGACGGCGGCAGGATGCTCACGTGGAACCTCGGCAAGACGCTCGTCACGGGCGAGTCCACGCCGATTCAGGTATCGTTCCGCATCTGGCATACGAACGTCATCATCGGCGCCCTTGTCCTCGTGCTCGTCCTCATCGCTGTGATTGCCTTCCTGATCTGGCGTCGCCGCAAGGGATCTGAGCCCGACGAGGAGCCGCAGCTGCTTGACTCATCCGGTCATCGACGTGAAGGCGGAAGAAAAAGCACTGATCGCGAATTGAATATGAAAACATCCTGCCGCATGGCAGGGGATGTTTTTTGTGTTAGTCGTAATGTCCGCGACAGGCAAAGATCAAAAATGCTCTCGTCCTCAACAAGATAAACCAGTCGATGCTCGCCATCAATGCGCCGACCCAAAATCCTGCAAGATTTCCTCGCAGAGGCTCCGGCTTTCCCATGCCGCAAAAGGGATCGCGAACCACTTCTCGGATGAGTTGATTGATACGCTTTAGGATTTTCTTGTCGTTTCTCTGCCAATCGAGATAGTCTTCCCACGCATCGAAATCCCACTGAAGCCTACGCTTTCTCATCATCAATTCTCAACGAGATCATGTTCGGCAAAGCGCAGCTTTCCCGCTCGGTATGCTTCCAGCTTTTGTTCGAGATAGTGCAGATTCCGCTCATCATAAAAATGGATCCACAGAGACATCAAACGGGATTCGGCGTTCCCGTCCCACTTTCTTTGCAAAGATCGTAAACGCCGCACTCATGGAGAGCCCAAGTTCTGCACAAACCTGCTCCATGTTCTTCTTTACCGCTGCGTCCAGTCGAAAGTTTACATTAACTGCCTGTTCCATCGCACTCACTCCTTTACAAGGATAGAATACGCAAATGTAATGATTTTTGCAAGCGTTTTTCTTTATCTTTCATCCA
>BNJS01002209.1_pt1 | contig 24501 bp, 22 predicted proteins | sample 8540461 | NCBI WGS metagenome assembly BNJS01 (sample SAMD00202454, study PRJDB9452) | human saliva metagenome | isolation source: human saliva | place: Japan | reverse complement strand
TCTTGGGCGAAGATACGCACTATTTTTGTAATCAAGCAAGTTTCGAAGAGCTTTTTCTTCTTATTGTCCTAATCTTTCCGTATTCTTCCTTCTCTTCCTTCTTTATCCCTACTCTATGCATAGCATCGTTCCAGTACTTACTTTTGCTCTTTAGAGTATTATATACCAACTAAATGACTGCAATATGGACAACAATCACACCGACGACTACGTGCTGGTCTTGGAAGACCGCACGGAGGTAAAAACGAGGCGGAGGTAGGCAAGCTCTCCGTAGTCTCTGACATCGATGAGAAGGGGATGCTCAAGACAGCTCCAGCAGAGGAAGCACAGCAGAGTAGTTTCCTCAAATTCAACAACAAAGATGGACTCTTGAAGAACTTCATGACGAACTTTCTCAAGCAGTTCAACGAGCCGAAACGCTTTGGCCTCTACAAGGTGCTTGCGGAGAATGTGGAGCAAGGTGTAAATAATCTCAAAACGGCTCTTCAAGATAGGGAAGCTCCCGAGAATAAGCAGCAGTTGGAGACGTCTCAAGTGCGCTTCGAAGACTTCCTTCCTCAGCAGAAGAACACGACTGCCATCAATCCCGAACAGATTGATTGGAAGCTTCTCGGAACGCTCGGACTCTCTCGGGAGAAGCTGGAGCAAAGCGGAGAACTAGACAAGATGCTCTCGTGGCAAAAGAGCAATCTGCTCCCCATTGCCATTCCTGTAGGAGAGACGACCATCTACACCGAAGCGCGCTTGGCTTTCCGAACGGACGAAAACGGCAACATTGGACTTGCGGTGCATTCCCTACGTAAAAGAGCCACAGCTGGATCTCCCTATATGGGACACAAGTTCTCTGCTGAGGAGAAAGAGACCTTGCTTGCACAGGCAATCTCGGTAAGACGATAGAAGTTACGCCCAAGAACGGAGAACCTTTTTCCCACTTATATCTCCATCGACTCTCAGACGAATGAAGTACTCGCCTTGCGTGCCGACAGGGTGTCTATCCCCAAGGAAATTAAGGGTGTAACCCTTTCTGACCAGCAGTACAAAGACCTCGTAGAGGGTAAGGCAGTCAAGGTAGAAGGTATGACTTCCAAGAACGGAAAATCCTTTGATGCCACCCTGCAAGTCAATGCAGAGAAGAAGGGTATCGAGTTCATCTTTGGAGACAAGAAGAGTTTGCAGGAGCGCAAAAGCGCAATCCCAAGAACAGGGTCAGAAACAAGGCGGTGTTCCTCGCAAGCTCTGTGGACTTACCCTCTCAGACAAACAGCGTGAAGCCCTCAGTGCAGGAACGACGCTCTACCTCAAGAATATGGTAGACAAGGAGGGTAAGAGCTTCAACGCCTATGTGCGGATGGATAAGGAGCAAAATCGTCCACGGTTTTACAAATGGAATCCCGATAAGAAGCAGAATAAGGGTAAAGTTGAAGCGGTGGCCGAAGAGAATAAAACGCAGGTTGCGGTAAACAACCACGGCAAGACCAACGAAGCCACGAAAGACCTCAAAGAACCACTAAAGTCTCAACAGACGAAGCCCACAGAAGCGCAACATACCAAACAAAAGCAAAAACAGAAGCGTGGACGCAAAATGTGATCAATAAATATCGTCATGATTACTTGTATCATTGCAGAAAAGCCTTCCGTGGCTCGTGATATTGCGCGCATCGTGGGCGCAAACCACAAAGAAGACGGTTTCATTCAGGGCAGTGGCTATCTCGTCACTTGGGCATTCGGCCATCTCATTACCCTCGCTATGCCCGAGCAGTATGGATTTGGCGCTTACAAGGCAGAGGAACTCCCTATCCTTCCACAGCCTTTCCAGCTTGTCGTGCGACAAATCCGCAAGGGTAAAGATGTTTCGGATGACCCGACAACCCTCAAACAGCTGAAGATTATCCGTACTTGCTTTGAACGTTGCGATGAAATCATCGTAGCTACCGATGCCGGAAGAGAGGGCGAACTCATCTTCCGCTACATCTACGCCTATCTTCAGTGCCGAAAACCCTTCAAAAGGCTTTGGATTTCCTCTCTCACCGATAAAGCTATCCGTGAAGGACTTGCCGAGCTCAAACGAGGAAGCGACTATGATGCGCTCTATCTTGCAGGCAAGGCACGTAGTGAAGCTGATTGGCTCGTAGGCATCAATGCGAGTCGTGCCTTGTCCATCGCCCGAAGAGGAGCTTATTCACTGGTCGGGTACAGACGCCAACACTCGCTATGCTCTGTCGTCGCTTCTTGGAGAACAAGGCTTTTTTTTCCGTTCCTTTTTGGCGACTACAAGCCTTTGCAGAGAAAGCCGGTATCCTTCTCAAAGCCATTTGTACGGAAGATTTCAAATCTGAGGAAGAAGCGCAGACCGCACTCGCTCAGCTCAGCCGTCAGCCCTCCTTATCTGTAGCTTCGGTCGGTCGAAAGGTCGCAGATACTCTGCCACCACTTCTTTATGACCTCACCGCTCTTCAAAAAGAAGCCAACCGTAAGCTGGGCTTTTCGGCAGACAAGACGCTCTCTATTGCGCAAGCTCTTTATGAAAAGAAGCTCACCACCTATCCTCGCACGGGCAGTTGTTACATCAGCGAAGATGTCTTCGAGGAAGTTCCTCCTTTGCTCGAGCTGGGGATTTCGCTTCCACTTCCTCTCAATCATCACAGCGTGGACGATAGCAAGGTGACGGATCACCACGCTCTCCTCCCCACAGGTGAAGGAAACACGCAAGGATTATCCAGCGACGAGACCGCCATCTATCAGATGATTTGCGCTCGTCTCGTGGAAGCCTTTGCACCCAATTCCCAAGAAGAACGGATGCAAGTGGAGCTTAGCGATGGAACAAACCGCTTCGTTTGGCGAGCTTCGCAAGTGATTATTCCAGGCTGGAAGGCTTATTCTCCAAAGACAGAGAAAAGAAATTTGGAAGATGAGCATGAAAATGAAGAAGTACTTACCGAGCTTCCAAAGCTTTCTCAAGGAGATGCCTTGTCCTTGAAACATGCAGAGCTGACCGAGCATAAGACGAAGCCCCAGCCCCTATTTACCGAAGCCACTTTGCTGTCAGCTATGGAACACGCAGGACGAGAGATTGATGATGCCGATAGTCGTAAGGCGATTGCCGATTGTGGCATCGGTACGCCTGCCACTCGGGCAAGTATCATCGAGACACTTATCTTGCGAGATTTCATTCGTCGGGAGAAGAAGACGCTCATTCCCACAGAAAAAGGACTTGCCGTCTATGATTTGGTCAAAGAACAACATATTGCCAGCCCCGAACTCACGGCTACTTGGGAGCTTGCCCTCTCCGCCATTGAAGCAGGTAAGGCATCTGCCGAGGACCTTTCCAATCGTATCAAGACCTACACTGCAGAAATCTGTCGTGACCTTCTTGCTCTCAAAGCCGAGCAAACCACTTATCCGACCTATCGCTGTCCAATATGTGGCAAGGACTCTGTGGGTATCTTTCCCAAAGTCGCCAAATGCAAAAGCCAGGACTGCGACTTTCACGTCTTCCGAGCGGTTTGCGGTGTAACGCTCACGGATGCTCAGCTTGCTGACCTCCTCACCACCAAGCGCACAACCCTCATCAAAGGTTTTCAGAGCAAGGCTGGCAAGAAATTTCAATGCACATATCGTCTTGCGTGGTGACGGCTCAACAGCTTTTGAGTTCGACAACAACACGTCTAAAGCCCAAAGCCTCGTAAGTAGCAATCAAGATGTGGGAGATTCTCTGAAAAATTACGGACTTTTCTGAAGAAATCTCCCACGTTTTTCTCTTTACTCGAGCTTTATGCTGGCTTACTTCGAGAGCGTCCGTTTCTTGTCACTCGTTTTCACTCTTCATTTTCTCATCATCTTTGCTATGTCTTATAACAAGAAAGCCGTACTTAGCGGCTAATACCGAAAGCCATCCGCGTTATCCTTCGTCTGGACAAAAGAACAACGTTTGGCAACTTAGAAGAACGAGTCCTCCAAGCTTATCAGCGGTTTTGGTGGTCTCAAATGCGTCCTCAATCGTACTGAACAACCCGAAGACATCCGCTATTGGGCAAAGTCCGAACAAGACCTCTTTGCCCCCACTTGCGCACTTAAACAACTCATCTATCGAGAAGCCCCCAGTGCCGATATGGCTAAACGCTATTGGGAAAGCATCAAGGCAAGCGTCCTCACCTCCTTTTATACCGACACACGCATCGTCAATGCCATTGCCGACTCCATAGAGAAAACAGGCGTAACCTTTCGCACTTGCTTAGACCCTTCCTTAGGAATGGGGGCATTTGCCGAAACCCTCGCTCCACACGTAGGTCGGGTAGACGCCTTTGAAAAAGACTTGCTCACCGCACGCATAGCCCAAAGTCTACATCCCCTAGGGCAAAGCACCATCTTTGTACAGCAAGCCCCCTTTGAAAGTATAGAAGAACGCGCAGAAGCCGATAAGTATGACCTTATCGCCAGTAACATTCCCTTTGGTGACTTTATGGTCTATGATAGAGTTTACAACAAAGGAAAAGACGTCATCAAAAAAGAATCCACACGCACCATTCACAATTACTTTTTCATCAAAGGACTCGACAGCATTCGCGAAGGAGGCGTACTAGCTTTCATCACCTCACAAGGCTTATTAGATGCCCCACGCAATGAAGCCTTCCGCCGTTATTTGATGGAGAATAGTAAACTCATCTCAGCGATTCGCCTGCCCGGAGGAATGTTCAGTGAAAATGCAGGCACAGAGGTAGGGAGTGACCTCATTGTCCTGCAAAAACAAAGCGGAAAAGGCATTGCAACACGGGATGAAGAAAAGTTTGTACAGACCGTTGCAGTGCCCAAAGGTGATGGTTTCTCAATAGCATTCACACACAGTTCCCTCTTTGAAGGCAGTTGGGAAGACATCCAATCGCATACCATCGCCACTACTCGAATAATGGGAACAGACCCTTATGGCAAACCCGCGTGGGAGTATCAATTTGAGGGAGGAATCCAAGAAATGGCTGACAGTCTGCGTGAGCAACTCTCACACGATATAGAAAAACAATTTGACCGCAAACTCTATCACACAGGCGTTGCGATGAGTGAAGAAGAACGCCAAGCCGAAGCCGAAAAGAAACTGCGAAAACTCGGTGTGACCGCAGGATTGTCAGGGCAGAAAGAAAAGAAGGAACAATCAACTCCACAAGAAGAAAAGGAATCGAACGATGCTTACAACTTGATGCCCAAGGCCATTCAAAAACAGCTCCCCAAACTCTATTCCACACAAAAAGAACTGGTTGGCGATAAAACCGCTTATGCGCGCTACTCTTTCCGATGGGAGCTTACACCGCCTACCTATTAGAATACGACCCCAAGACCCGAATAGGTTTTGGAGCCGTAACGATGGGGTATGGTTGGGAACTTGGAAATATGTCGCTCGATGAAATGCAAGAAGTGAAGGTACACGGCTTGGGTATAGAACGCGATTTGTATTTCACGCCCTGCAAACTCCATGAAATAGAAGAACTAGAAGACTTGGTACAAGGTCAATTCACCAAGGAAAAAGTACAGATAGAAGAAACTATTGCGGAGGAAATTAAGGAAGAGATTAAGGAGCAGGAAGAAGCAGAGACGCAAGAAGAACAAATGACTCCGCAAACAGATATTGCAGAAATAATCTCTGAAGAACCCGCTCCCGAAGGTGTGCCTACATTAACCCTATTCCATCAATATGAGGAGAAAGCAGAGAAGCGACCAGACGTGGAAGCCCCACGTGAGATGAATGGGCAAACTGTTTATTTCGATGACGACCACCATCCCATTGTAGAAAGCAACAATGATCAGGAGTATCTGCTCTTTGCTCCTGAGGAATACACGCTGTGGACACAAGAAGTAGAGCGCGTCAGTGCAGAACTAAAAGCCAATACCCCCAAGAAGGCAAGCGCTAAGACGCAAACAAGTCAAAGACAAGACCACAGACAACCGCTAAGTCTAGGAAAGCCACGCAAAGCACGACTTCCGAGCCTTCTCTTTTTGACTTTGTCAATGAAGACACCACTCTAAAACCACAGACCATAGCGGAGGTGAAGCAAATCTTTGATGCCTCTCCCCGACCATATCTTTCTGCCCCCGACAGTCATCTGCGTGATGGCTCAATTGTGGTGCAGAAAGGACAAGTGGGCTTTCTCTCCGACCTCAAGCGACAACCCACCTTTCATCCGATGGATTTGCCCCTCACGCAAATCACACGTCTGAAAGCTTATGTGGAAATCCGTGAGTGCTACCACCGTCTCTATGATTATGAAGCCACCAACCACGCAGAAGATAAAGAAGAGCGAGAAAAACTCAATCGCTTGTACGATAACTTCGTAGCACGCTGGGGAGCACTCAACAAAAAAGCCAATACCGATCTGATTAAGATGGATGCCACGGGAGTAGAAATGCTATTTCTGGAGCGTTCCGAACAGGGAAAGTACACCAAAGCCGACATCTTCGACCATCCCACAGCCTTTTCAACATCAGAACTCACCATTGCTTCCGACCCTTTGGAAGCTCTTGGCGCATCCCTCAATAAATATGGCTGTGTAGAACTCAGTTATATGTCTTCGCTGCTCCCCGAAATGGAAGAAAGCGATATCATCTCCGCTCTAGAGGGACGGATCTACTATAACCCAGAAATCGAAGGTTATGAAGTCGCAGACAAATTCATCTCAGGCAATGTCGTAGAAAAAGCAGAGCGCATCAGTTCTTGGCTCTTAGACCATCCCGACCACGAGGAAGCCCAACAAAGTTTGGCAGCCCTCATAGCCGCCAAACCCACTCCCATTCCCTTTGCAGAATTGGACTTCAACCTTGGCGAACGCTGGATACCCGCAGGCGTTTATGGACAATTTGCCACAGAGTTTTTCGGTACAGACCTAAGAGTGGGCTATCATCCTAATATGGACGAGTATACCATCGGTTGCGACCACAAGAACGGCAATATCTTGCACAAATATGCCGTGCAGGGAGAGTTTCGCAAATACGATGGGTTGCATCTTCTCAAACACGCCTTGCACAATACCATTCCCGACATCAGCAAAAGCAAGGAAGTCATCGATCCCATCACTGGAGAAGAACGCACCATCAAAGTGCGTGATGGAGAGAAAATCCAACAAGCCAATAGCAAGATTGAGGAAATCAGACAAGGATTTGTGGATTGGCTAGGCAGACGTCCCGACAGTTTCAAAGAACAGCTGGCTAATCGCTACAATGAACTCTTTAACTGTTTCGTTCGTCCAAACTTTGACGGAGGGCATCAGAGCTTCCCCAACTTAGACCTCAAACGATTAGGCATTCCCGACTTATACAAGAGTCAAAAAGACGCTGTGTGGATGCTCAAAACCAATGGCGGTGGTATCTGCGACCATGAAGTGGGAGCAGGAAAGACACTCATTATGTGTACAGCAGCCTATGAAATGAAGCGATTAGGGATAGCCAACAAACCCATGATTATAGGGCTAAAAGCCAATGTCTTTGATATTGCCGATACTTTCAGAAAGGCATACCCCAATGCGCGTATACTCTATCCAGGTAAAGACGATTTTACCAAACAAAAATAGACAGCGCATCTTTGCCGACATCAAGAATAATGATTGGGACTGTATCATCTTGACCCACGAACAATTCGGAATGATTCCGCAGGCTTTAGAGGTGCAAGAAGCCATTTCCCAAAAGGGAAAAAAAGACTCCGTAGAAGAAAACTTAGAAGTCATACTGCGAGAGGGGAAGGACATTTCCAAGGCCATGCTCAAAGGCTTGGAGAAACGCAAACAAACACTAGAAGCGAAATTGCACGAGATACAAGACAGTATCGCCGAACGCAAAGATGACGCAGTGGACTTTAAGATGATGGGCATCGACCACCTCTTTGTAGACGAAAGTCACCAGTTCAAAAACCTCATGTTCAATACTCGACATGACCGCGTGTCCGGCTTAGGAAATCCCGATGGTTCGCAACGAGCACTCAATATGCTCTTTGCCATTCGCACTATTCAAGAACGTTCCGGTAGGGATCTGGGAGCTACATTTCTCAGTGGAACGACAATCAGCAACTCACTAACGGAACTTTATCTACTCTTCAAATACTTGCGTCCACAAGCTTTAGAGAAGCAAGGCATCAACAGCTTTGACGCGTGGGCAGCCGTCTTTGCCAAGAAGAGTACAGACTACGAATTCTCTATCACCAACGAAATCATTCAGAAGGAACGTTTCCGCACTTTCATTAAAGTGCCTGAACTTGCGAGTTTCTATGCGGAGATTTGCGATTTCCGTACCGCCAAAGACATTGGTATAGACAGACCCGAAAAGAATGAAATCTTGCACAACATACCGCCCACACCAGAGCAAGAGGAGTTCATCAAGAAGTTGATGGAATTTGCACGCTCGGGAGATGCAACGCTTTTGGACAGAGAACCCTTGAGTCAAAAAGAAGAAAAAGCAAAGATGCTTATCGCCACGGACTACGCGCGCAAGATGAGCTTAGACTTGCGTATGATAAGTGAGGATAAATACAGCGACCACATTGATAACAAGGCTTCGCACTGCGCCAAGATGCTCAATGACTACTACCAAAAAAATACAATGAACAGAAAGGAACGCAGTTTGTATTCTCTGATTTGGGAACATACAAGGCTGGAGAATGGAACGTGTATTCAGAAATCAAGCGTAAACTTGTAGAAGACTACAACATCCCAGCCCACGAAATTCGCTTTATCCAAGAGTGCAAGAATGAGAGAGCCAAGAAAGCGATGGTAGAGGCGATGAATCGTGGAGACATACGTATCATCTTTGGTTCAACTTCTATGCTTGGCACAGGAGTGAATGCGCAACAACGTGCCGTAGCCATCCACCATTTGGACACCCCGTGGCGACCTTCAGACCTTGAACAGCGCAACGGACGAGCCGTGCGCAAGGGAAACCTCATTGCCAAAGAGTTTGCCGATAATAAGGTAGATGTAATCATCTATGCCGTGGAGCGGTCGTTGGACAGCTACAAATTCAATCTCCTACACAACAAGCAGCTTTTCATCAATCAGCTCAAGAGCAACACCCTTGGCGCAAGAACCATTGACGAAGGCTCGATGGATGAAGACAGCGGTATGAATTTTTCCGAATACGTAGCTGTACTTTCGGGCAATACTGACCTTCTAGAAAAGGCAAAGCTCGACAAGAAGATTACCGCTTTGGAATCAGAGCACAAGAACTTTATGAAGGAACGCGATTCGGCTTCGGGAAAGCTCTGTGAACTTCAACATTCTGTAGATTTCCACTCCTCACGAGTGGCAGAAGCCCAAAATGACCTCGCACAATTTGAGAAACGAGTGATGAGAGATGGCGAAGGTAATGCGGTCAATAAATTAGACATCAATGGTGTTTCGGACAGTAGCGATATGAAGGCAGTAGCTGCACGCTTGCAGAAATAGCCGAAAAAGTGCGTACGGAAGGAGAGCATCACAAGATTGGTACGATTTATGGTTTTGATATCTTGGTGAAAACAGAGAGTTCGATGAAAGACCTTTTTCAAGGCTCTGTCAATCGATTCTTTGTCAAAGGAGAGGGTAGTATCCTCTATACGCACAACAACGGCAAACTAGCCAATGACCCCAAACTAGCTTGTCAAAATTTCCTCTCTGCACTCGAGCGCATACCGAAAGTCATTGCCACTCACGAGAAAGAACTTGCCAAGGCTACAAAAGACATTGATGTCTACAAAGCCATCTCCACCGGAGTTTGGAACAAGGAGGATGAGCTGCGCAGCATCAAAGCCCAAGCAGCAGAACTTGACCGAAAGATAGCGCTAACGCTTAATCCTCCCTCGGAAGAGAATATCGCGAAAGAAGGGCAACAGACAAGGAATACGCAGGAGCAGAGCGGACAGCATCAGAGCATTGGAAGTGGGAACACCGCTGGTTCTCCATTGGATACTTCAAATACGTTTAAGTCTGCTTCCACCTACGCTCAAACTTCCACTACACCAAAGGAAGAGAAACAAGATATCATGAGCAAAGTAGTGTTCAGTAGACCGAAGATGAGATAAAACAGCAATGCCTCACTGAGATTGTCATTACAACTTCAGTGAGGCGTTGTTTTGATTTGGCTTTTACTCATACTATAGAGTCCATTTTTTTGCTATTGAGCAATGCTTTCTAGTAGTTCGAGTAACTCATGGATCTGAGTATAGGAGTGTAAATCTTCTGGTGTCTGTTGTGCTAACGTATAGAGTTGCTTAGCATAGGAAACCGCACGCTCAAGATCGCCATACTCTGCAAGGTACTGGTAAGGTTGTATCTTCTTAAAATACTTTTTGCTTTTCTCATACCCTGGTAAGTATCGTCGTAGGTCTTTCACTACATCATCGTAAGATACATACGTCTTTGTTGAGAGATTCGGTAGAAAATGAAGCAAGAACCAAAACTCGGTACAAGGATTGGTTTCTATTACTTTGATCTTTGCTTTCTCCGCTTTTGCCTTAGCTTTCAGATAAGCAGTTTTCTCGGTAGGCTTATTGTACACGACATCCATATCCACCAAACAAATCACTAAGTCATATCTTTCAGATAAGCATTGGTGAGCTTGTTTGAAGATAGACCTCCCAATCGGAATGCTTGGGATACGTTGGCTTCATCTTAAACGGATAATGCTTAGCAATGCGAAGAGAGTCAAGATAAAACCATTCTGTTTCACCTTCCCCGATAATGGCCACACTTTTCCTTATCATAGACTATTCTTCGTTGATATCAATATATTGAGAACCAAGGAATGGAAGCGGAGCTAGCTTTCCTTGACGATAAGCATTGTAAGGAGAGATATTCTTGTGCAAGCCATACTCAGACAAACGAGTCAACTCACTCGCTCCATCCTCACCTTTTTGAGTGAACCAAATGGTGTCTTTTCTTACAAAATCTTCATTCAGAAGATTCAGATCGTGAGTAGTAAAGAGCAACTGAGATGGTCCTTCACTACTTGCAATGAAAGTACGAATGAAGTATGAGAGTAACTCATAGTGTAGGCTAGATTCCAGCTCGTCTATGACAGTAATGCTACCATCTTGTAGCATATTATAGAGAAGAACTGATAATACAAGCATCTGAAACGTTCCAGAGGATTCCATTGTTTCGGGGAGCTTATAGTCGCCTTGTGAAGTATGGTGACTAAAGACAAAGTGTTCTTTATGCAGAATACCATCTTTCAACCAATCAAGACGAAATCCTTCAGGAAGAGGTAGCCCCATAAAGAGCTTGTGTACCTCTTCATTTACTTGCACTTCTTCATCTTCAATCTCAATATCCGAGATATTAAAGTCCGATGCTTGTAAGAACTTCTTGACAAACGCCTTCAAGCGCCCTTCGTTGTCATTCCTGAGACTCTCTCGAGCATAAGAAGCTAGCGTTTCCGATGTGGTTAAAGGCAGTATCATTTGCTCTGCGAAGAACTGATAAACACCATCCAGTCGAGAACGCTCTACATTGCTCTTTGTCCAAGCAACAAGAACAGATATATTGGAAATCGTATTCCCTTCTATCGCAGCACAACTCTTCTTACTGAGCTTGAGATAAGATCCCCAGTTTATTTCAACTAAGCCTTGCTCCTCATTGTACAATCTCTCGTATAGCAACGCCGACTTACTTGATGGATAGAATACAAGCTTCTCTCGATAGATATGATTGCGATCCAGTTCCAATTGAAGTAGATACTTTTCAGCTCCTATATAGAATGAAAGCTCGAATGTGGTATGTTGTTGACCAGAGAAGTTGTCCAGCAAGAAGGGCACAACATCTATTGCTTCTGTCTTATCCTTGGTTGGAGTACACATTATATTTCGTAATGCGTTTAATGCATAGATAAGATTGGACTTCCCAGAGGCATTCGCACCATAGATAATTCCTACCTTGAGTAGGCGAACTCCGTCTTTTACCTCGATCGTATATTCATCAGCCATAAACGCATCACTCGTAGGCTCAAAGCTAAAAGTGGTGGGCTGTCGAAAGGACAGATAATTCTGTATGGTGAATGATGCTATCATACTTGTAACTTTTTTGTTCTCTGCAAAGTTACACAATAATCTCACTTTCTACGAATGAAATCCGATAAATCGTATAAAATCTTCAATATTTGCACTTACAGGATGTGTTTCAGCGTTTGAAGTTGGGTAAAAAGCAGTATGTAAATATCATATTAGGTTAGCATTGCATCATTTTGCTTCATAAAAAGAGCAAGTAAGCGTTAGCTTTGTTGTGATTTTATTTGTAAGATGCGGTTCACATCTTTATAAATGCAGAACGGGACTGTACAGACGAAGTGTACAGCCCCATTTTCCACTTTTTATAGTGCTAATAAAGCGACTAAAGTCTTTGTCGGCACTTATGTTTTGCAAAGATAACGCTTTATTTCGACATAAGTAGCATTTTATGAGTATTTTGACGTCAGTTGCTTCGGTCGTAGAGTTAATGTAGAGTCGACCAGCAAGTGCAAAATCCTATACTTCTATTGTCGTCGATAATCGTTTTGAAAACATGATTAACCAAAATCATCATCTGCCGACGAAGATGAGATAAACTCTATAAAATGAAGAACGCCCCTCAAGTATGCTGTCTTTCGACTCGCCTGAGGGGCTTATTATCTTTGAGTTATATAACTATCAGCCTTAATTCGACTGCAAAAGTACTACTTTGATCTGAATTGACCAAATCGAATCCGAATTTTCTGCTCATTCCTCCCACATTTTTTCATTTTCCCATCCTTGAGGAAAGCCCATTGCATCGAGAGAAATGTATTCTCTGTATTCATCTAATAGGTCTATTAGTCGTTTCTTAAACGTAGAAGTTGGATTGACAGTCTGCAGGAGATAGTTCAGCATACATAGAAAGTAGTAAACCCTACTTCGCTTTACAGTATTAGGGTTGCTAATCCAAATCTTGTTGTTGGAGAACCTAAGTGCAGCAGGCACAATGTTTAGTCCTCTGTTCCAAAGTCTCGCATGGTGCGCACATACATTGCGCACATAGTTAATCGTATGAAGCCATGAATTGAATATATCGGGAGGTAAAGAAAAATAGTCTGCAATATCTTTTCTATCAGCACGTTCTCTTAGATCAGAACAAATTCGGGAAAGATGATTGAAGTACATAATCTCAACACTCATCCAAGAAGGAGGGTTTGGAGGGGGATTATACTTTTTGCAGTAGTGCTGAATGAACTCTTCTGCTTTGTTGTTATTTAATTGCTGTCTGATATGCTTTTGAATATCATCATATACATCCTTTGTTACAGTCCTGCCGTCACTTAAGTATATATCTTGAGGCGGATTAAATATACTTGCTTGATCCTGCCAATGAGAACCATATTTATGACTTAGTTTATAAATGATCTGTGTACGTATAGCAACTTCTAATCGCTCTATAGCATCAAAGACCAATAGACGCAGCTTCCTATCAAATACATATAGGTTATATATCATGTCCCAAGTTGTACCAGAAATGAAGCTGTCAAGAAACTTACCATCTTCTATTTGCTTATAAGGGCGCATATAAGCACTAAGACGATAGTAGCTAATGTTGGAAAGATGACGTTTTGTGCGTTGTTCATCAGGTATCGTTAGTCCCCTATGTTTAAGGAGGTCTACCTGTTGCTGGTACGTTAGGGGCGGCTTATTGTATTCTACCATTCTTTCTGAATTATACTTGATTGCAAAGATACAACTATTTAGATGTATATTTGCTTAAGTATTCCGACAAAATGTGTCTTATCCTTGTTTTTAATGTACAACGACACTTCAATTATGCATTCTAACTCGTACCTTTGTCACCACGCCTCTCGTTTCCTTAGCATAGCATCCACCTCATCTCGCAGGAAGAGCAAGCGACCATTAGCTTTGAGATAGGGAATCTTTCCTTGCGACACCCAATTATAGATGGTCTTCTGCTCAACTTTGAGGAGCTTGGAAACATCAATGATGTCGAGGTATTCTGGTCTGAGAGGTGGATGAACAGTAGTTGCGCGTTCTTGTGTTTGCAATGAAACCAACTCATCAAGTTTAAGTTCCATCTGCAAGAGCTTCTGAAACAAATTCCGAAATTGTTCTTCGGTATAATGTGAATCTAGATAAGGCATGTTTTTCTTGGTTGATAGTTTCCTTGGCTATCCTGTATAAGGATACCTTGTTCTTTCATATAGGCAATATATTTCTTAGCTGTTCGATCTTTGATTTCAAGCTCTTTCATCAAAACGTCGCAAAGCTGTTGATAGGAAAGACGGGGTGCTGAGTGGAAGGCTTCACGTACGACAGCATGGAGTTCGTTGCTCTTGCGTTTATCCTTGTCTTCCTTAGACTTCTCTCCACGATAAACGTGCATATCGAGAGCTTTGTCCCAGCCAAATAGCGTCATAGGTACATCTAATGGACTTCCATCACGTACTTTCAAGGCTTTCACTACCGAGTATTCAGGGTTTTCATCTTTCTCAATGGAGAGAATGCCAGCTGCCTTTCGTTGCAACTCAGAACCGATATGCCCTCTCAGCTTGATACCATTCGGCACAAAGTGAAGCACACAGATAATGCACGTGTTGTAAATACCTGCCAAGCGGTAGAGTTCATCGACAATGGCGACACTCTCTGTTTCATCATTAGCGGAGCGAATGAGATCGGCTATGCCGTCAATAACTACGAGATGTATTCCCCCATGTTTGTGATGGAACAAGTCCATACTTTCACGGATGAGTTTCAGTCTGTCCTTTCGAGAGAGAGAAGCTAGGTAGAGGGAATGATAAAAATCAGGAACACTCGTGAGGGATGCTCTCCGAAGCGTCTTGCCTAGATTTTTGTGAAGTTGTGCCTCTGATTGCTCGGTATCATAGTGCAGCACTGCTAGCCCTTTAGGATTGGGTGTAACCTCAAGCCCTAGCGTTTGTTCTGCATCCAATCGCTTAGTTCCTAACGTGCCAGCAAGTATAGCTGCGATGTAGTTACTTTTGCCTGTTCCTTCTCCTCCAGTGATACAGAAGAGATTGTCTTGTGTTCCGAGAGGAACGCCATTAACGGCTATCACCGACTTCGAAGCGTCAGGTGGATTATCATAGTCTATTTCACATGAACGTAGCATCATCATAGTTTGCGTGTACATTTGAGAGAAAGCTTATCGAGCAACTTACGAAAGTCCTCTTCCTCATTACCTAGTGCAAAGTAGTCAGATATGTCCTTTTCTGTCTTTGTCCCTTTTAGTGGTAATTGAAGTTGTTGTACCTTGTAAGCCTCTAGCAGATTTGCTTGTCTAGCAGATTCTCTTACCCCTGTTTCATCCGTATCATAGAGTAAGATAATGTGTCGAAAGCGTAGCTGTAAACTCTCTATAATATTCTCTGGTATTTGTGCTGTTTCACTATTAAAGCATATCGCATGGAAGTGATGAGCAGAGAGGGACAGAACATCCTTTTCTCCTCCAGTGATAAAGAGTATATCTCCTTTACTTGGAATTTGTTCCATTCCGAAACTATAAGGATTGGGCATTTGCCCACCATAGAGAAAACGCATCTTTGGACTATTGGGGCGATAGATCTTGATGTATCCATTTCCTATATACGCAAATATGGGTTCTGTTGGTGTAGCCCTGATCTCAAATTGTTTTCCCTCTCTAGTTTGACTAGAATAGCTTTTTAGAGCACGAACCCGAAATCGCCTCAATGTTTCCTCATAAATGCCATAATGACCCCAATAAGCAAGAAGTGCAGCATCGAAAGGTTGTATCTCAAAAACTATAAGGTAGCTCATCAGCCTTTTTCTACTTGTTTTTGTTTGGCATTGAAGAGAGAGAGGGTTGTCGGTTTCGTTTTTTTGTTGAAACAAACTTGTGCAGCTGTTTAACATCATCAAGAATACAAAGATCTAGGTCTTGGATTATCGTTTGAAGTAGTCCTGGAAAACTAGTCTTAAGGTCTATGCCTCTCAACTCGGATACGAACCAGAAGCAATCCCCCGCATAGGAGGGATTGCCATGGTCATAGTACTTATAAGTCGAGGACCTTTTGTCATAATAGATATGGCAAGAAGCTCGCTTATCATCGTAGAATGGACTACGAAAGTTACGATGCAGATTGACCTCGAAGCCTAGATAATGACAGAAGACTCTTAGTCCTCCATCTGTTAATGCTAGTATTCGTTCTTTGTCCATCATGGTTGGTCTTTTTGTTCTAAACTAAGGCAGTTGCAAAGAATCAGTTTATCCTTGTAGCGAAGTAGGCGCTCCAACAATTCGTCATTGCGCATACCCGATATGCGTAGACGATTGCACCGAGCGCAGATGAGTAGTGACTTATAGAAGTACCGAACATCTCCACTCTCCGTATAGCGGAAGCGAACAATATTCTTTTTACGCCAACGGTATAAGGTTGATTCTGATACATCCAAGGTATCAATGAGATCCTTGGTAGACATCTCGAGTTCATCGTCGATGTCTTGAAGCAAGTGCGTTGTGCGTTCAACGTACTGCTCAATTCGATTGAGACGGTCTATCAAGTCTTGGTAGACACTGCTCTCCATAGAAATTACTTCCATTACATTAGATGTGTTTTAGTAAAGTCAATATCATTTCCTCCTTCTTTGAGAAGAAGATTAACAAGACGATTGAAGGTTGCTTTGTTGTAGGCAGAAATTTCAATCCTACCCACAGGTTTTGGTTGCTCATTTGCAAGTAGTGCAAGTACGTCGTAGCATGAGAGGTCTAGAAAGCTCGCATACTCGAAAAGCTTGTCAGTACTTGGGAAATTTCCCTTAGACTCCCAGCGAGAGATTGTACTTGAGGAAACACCCAGTTTTCCAGCAAGATACTCTTGAGAAATGCCTTTTTCCAGGCGATTTTCTCTCAGAATCTGAAGTAACTTTATCATATAGTCAAAGTTATAAACGCATCCTAGCTTGACCAACCCATATAATGCAAGTTTGTGCGCCCAATGCAAGAGGTCTTGCATCAGATGCAAAAGTAAGTATTGATAGGAATGCAATAGGGCTGGTATAAGATAAAGGGAGGACAAAATTTAGGTACAAAAAAGTTTGTTTTTTGCAACTACCAGGGACACTGGTGCACGGTGCAAGACCCTTTATATATAAGGGCTTGCACCGTGCACCAGGCAGTGTAGCAGACAAAACTGTAAATAATTATGGGAGAATACTTTGGTAAATGGTTCTTTTTTTATGTACCTTTTGCACCAAAGAAAAAGAGAGCTATTACGCTTTCAATAGCCCGTCAGAAAGGTAGTCATAAGGTAGTCAAAAAACTGCTACATAATTGCTACACTACCACTTGACTGAATTTGATAAATACTTGTTATACAACGAAATAAGAGAGGTTCGTTCCTTTCCCTCTCTCTCCGCGTAAAGTACTCTGAAACTTAATTCAGAGGAAATCAAAGAAAAAAACGTAAGTATCGTAACTTCAATGAGTTACGATACTTTTTCTTTTGTACATCATTGTCCTTCCAGAGTACGTAGAGAGTACCCAAATACTCCCAAAAGACTCTCCTATGGCTACAATCTGGCTACATTTTTTTTCTGCAAAAATAAAAAAATTGTAGCCAGGAGATAGTAGAGAGTTCGTTTAGAGTTCGCGTAGATTACTGCTATTCAAAGTATTATGTTGAACTTTGTAGCAGGACTACAGAGTGATTTATCGCCATTTCTGGCTACAATTTTAGACAGTCTTGGCTACAAATACTCTCAGTTTGGCTACACTAAATCCAAAAGACAATGATGAAGTCAATTTTCAGAGTAGTCTTCTACCTTAGAAGTAACTATGTAAACAAGGAGGGAAAGACCTCCGTGATGCTCCGCATCTACCTCAACAATGAGCGTCTATCGCTCGGCTCCACTGGCATCTCTGTCAAGTCCTCTCAATGGGACAAAGAGAAAGAACGCATCAAAGGACGCACCACTGAAGCTCTCAACACTAACTTGCAACTCGACAACATCGCAAGTGGACTACAATCTATTTTTCGCAGAATAGAAATGTCGGATGTCGTTTCTCTTGAGCGTATCAAATCTGAGTTTCTAGGCAAAAAAGAAGAAATAGATACGCTGATGCAACTTTTCGAGAAACACAATGGCGATGTAGCAAAACAGGTTGGTGTGTCTGTGGGCAAAGCAACATTGCAGAAATACAATGTATGCAAGCGTCACTTTTCTGAGTTTCTTGAAAAACAATACAAACGCAGTGATCTCAAACTGACAGAGCTAACCTATGTCGTGATTCGTGAGTTTGATTTGTATCTTCGCACCGAGGTTGGACAAAATGCCAACACAGCCACCAAACGATGAAGACCTTCAAGACGATAACTCTTCTTGGTCAGAAGATGGGCGTCCTTTTGCACGACCCATTTATGAACCATCGCTTTCATATCGAGCCTGTCAATAGAGGATTTCTCACCGATGAGGAAATCCTACTTATCGCCAACAAAGATTTGGGTATTTCACGTTTGGAACTCGTACGTGATATCTTCATATTTTCCTGCTTCACTGGGCTAGCCTATATAGATGTATCCAACCTCACTCCCAATCACATCGTCACCCTTGGCGATAAGCAGTGGATTATGACTCAGAGACAGAAAACAAGTGTGGAAACAAATGTCCTTCTTTTGGAGATTCCCAAAGCAATCATTGCTAAGTATGGTGGAAAGACTTATCGAAACGGTAAACTCTTTCCAATGCTCACCAATCAGAAAACGAATTCGTATCTCAAAGAAATTGCCGATATTTGCGGTATAAAGAAAAACCTCACCTTCCATTTGGCACGTCACACCTTTGCGACGATGTCACTCAGCAAGGGAGTGCCGATGGAGAGCGTTTCTAAGATGCTAGGACATACCAACATCCGCACAACGCAAATCTATGCACGCATCACCAACAAAAAGATTGAGCACGACATGGAAGAACTTGCCGATAAACTCGATAAGTTTAATGACGCCATGGGACTCTAAAACACGAATGTATCACTTTTAATCTCTATATTTATTATGAACACAAAAAGCAACTCCCGAGCTTTCTTACTTCCGTTTGAAACTCACAGCCTATCTCCGCGACCATCAACCCCGAGCTTGTGGATGATGCCACCCTCGTTTCCTCTCGTTCCGATGCAGCCCTCACCGCCTATTGCGATGCTGTGGCGCAGGGCTTCTCACATCCCGAAGCCGAAAGCATTGCCAGCAATGTACTCTTTGAAGGTTTGCATTTCTCAAAGTACGACACCCTAGTGTCTGTTTTGGAAAACGAATTTGAGGCAGAGCTTCCTAGTCCACTACCTGAGAAACTCGCTCCCATTCTCCTCCGCAATAAGGCGGTGCAACGCGTCTTTGCCAACTACCATCTCACGGACGACTTTGCCGCAAGTCCACAGTACGAAGACCTCTACACTCGAACTCACAGGAACGATAGTCTTGATCATCGAGCAAAACAATTTGCCTACCGTTGAAGGAGCAAACGCTGTGGAATAGTCATCATTTGTCACATCGAGAGTGCGGTGGTATCAAGAGCCAAGATAGGTATTTCGCTCCACTCGTCAAGTATTTTTCAAACCCTTGTCTTAGGTGTCGCGAACTATCTTGTTGTTGCTCTTGAACCACCAAACACTCTCCGATATGAATCATCAAATTATGCCCACAGACCTTCACTCTCCATCCTTCAACCGAGTAGACAAAATAGCTTCTCAGCAAGACAACGCTCCCTCCAGCGTGCCTGCGCCCAAGCAAGTCCATCGTTTCTCTTGGACACGCTTCATTGGCTTAGTCACACTTCTAGCGTTCCTTATCGGCTTTGTATCTCTTCTTTCTAAGCTCATTACGCCACAAGTCGTCACCGCGATTTCCATTCTCGGAAGTTTTCTCTTGTTGCGCTTTGTAGTCAAAGTAATTTTGGAAATCACTTTCACGCTCCTGCGATACTTATTTTGGTTCGCTGTTCTCTGTGCTATCCTGCTCTGCGTGCTTTGATAAGCACAGCCTTCTCTCAAACCGAAAAGTGGTTATCTCTTCTCGAGATAGCCACTTTTTCTTTTTTGCTTATCTTTTTTCTGGATCGTCGAAAGATTAAGGCTTTGCACTTTCGCTTCTTTATCATAGCTCCACTTGATGCCCCTCCAAGATGGATGCTGTTTCCTCTTTTCTTTCGCAAAGGTAGTAGGTCGCTTTAGCACTGCGTCAAGGTCAAGTCTAGCGATTAGTCGAGAAATCTCCAGCTCCGCTTTCGCTAGGCTCGTATTTCTCGTCTAAACCTTGTCGCAGAGCAGCTCCCCTCCCTTCTTTTTGCTACGAAAAAGGAATCAGCATACTCCGATCTTTGGACGCATAAAAAAAATGTCGCTATGGATAAGCAGAAAGTAAATACAACATCTTCGATGAGTAGAAAAGGAAATAGCTCCTCCTCTCATTACCGCATAAACCCTACGGCTGAAAAAAGTGAGCAAGTGTTGGCAATTAAATTTGTACAATGGGACGTACTCCCTTTGGAGAGTCTTTGTAATAGCAAAGTATATCTCCTACGAGTGAAACTCAATCGTGGCGAAATGATGAGCCGTGAGGAAAAGAATTGGCTATGTGAAGCAGTGAACTCTAATACCTATTTCCGTACAGCCGTTCCCCTACAAGGCTATCGCTTTTGACTTCTTTTGATGTACTGAAGAAATACCTTGTCAATCAGTACGGACAATGGACAGAGTATTACGCACCCGACAGAACAAGCCTAAGAGCCTACCTATATGGGCGTATCAATCAAATAGTAGAAATTTCCAAGTATTAACAACATCAAAACATATACGACAATGAACGGAACAGACCAATTCACGCACTATTGCCGAGTATCTCAATCAGCGAGCAATGACAGACCCCTTTGTTTGCGCCCAACTTGATGAAACCGAACAAGAATATAGAGGAGTGCATCACGTACATTCTTAATGAAGTGCAGAAAAAAGCGGTTGCAATGGATTTGAGGATGATGAAATCTATTCAATGGCAGTACACTACTATGATGAAGACGATTTAGAAGTGGGCAATGCAATCCCTTGTAACGTAGTCGTCAATCACACCATCGTCTTGACAGACGAGGAAAAAAAGCCGAAGCTCGACAACAAGCCTTTGCACAATATCAAGCCGAAGAACTCCGCAAATTGCAAGACCGCAAGCGAAGTAAGCCAAAGAACGAAGCAAGTACAGAAGAAGTTCCTCAACTCACCCTATTTGACTAAGACGATGAAAGCAGAAATAAGTTTGAAGCAGCCGTAATGGAGCAAAAGTAAAGCATCTTCGCCCCATAACAAAGCAACAAATCAAGTGGGCATTTCGAGAATGTATCACCACTTCGCCTACCGACTACCCAAAAGGTCGCACCACGTGTATGGATTGTGGGCATAGTTGGGTAATGAACAAACCTAGAGAAACCTGCACTTGTCCTCATTGTAGAGCCAAGTTGCAAGTGCAGACCACAAGAGCGAGGAAACACAAGGAACAGCACTATTTCACCATCCTCACCACGTCGGGAGATTATCAAGTCCTCAGAATGTGCCTACTCATTGTGGGATGGAGAAAAGGCTATCCAGCCGAGTCTTCTGTCATAGAGATAGGTCAGTATTGGTGGAATAGCCAAGGTAAACAAACCATTGTAGCGATACAGCGCACAATGGGCAGTTACCTAGACACCTTTGCCTTTCATTCTCCCAAAGCCATCCGCAGAGATAACGAAGTCTATCAGTACATCGCACAAAGTCCACTCTATCCCAAGGTTAAAAGTCATTGACATATCTCAAAAGAAATGGCTTTGCAGGGATTGTCACGACATCGCCCCTACAAAGTTAGTCCCAGCTCTCCTCACAGATAGCCGTGCAGAAACCCTTTTCAAGGGAGGAAGAACAGCAGACCTGCGCCACTTCTTGATCAATCCCCACGGCATTGACCAGTATTGGGCAGCTTATAAAATTACCCTTCGCAATCACTACGACATTATAGACATCGCCCTTTGGTGCGACTATGTAGATATGCTCCGTAGATTGGGTAGAGATATCCACAGTCCGAAGTATGTTTGTCCCAAAACTTACAAGAAGCTCACGACACGGCACAGCGGAAAAGCTGCAAGCTCAGCGAGATAAGGAAGCCGAAGCTCAAAGACGACAGCAAAGCGATAGAAAAACGAGGAGCGTTTTCAGGAACTCAAATCCCCATTCTTTGGCATCACCTTTACAGACGGAGTTATCCAAGTGAAAGTCTTAGAGAGCGTGCAGGAGTATTTAGAGGAGGGGAAAGCCTTGCACCATTGCGTTTTCACTAATGAATACTACCTCAAAAAGCAAAGCCTAATCCTATCGGCAAGAATAGATGGAAAGCGAATAGAAACGATAGAGGTATCTCTTGAAACAATGAAAGTCATCCAGTGCCGTGGCTTACAGAACAAGAACACCGAGTACCACGACCGCATCATAGACTTAGTAAATCGCAACATCAAACAGATAAAGAGCCGAGTAGCCTAAGTCCAATAAATAGAAATCCCGAAGCGATGTAAAATCACTTCGGGACTTCTTTTCTTTGTCTTTGAGACGAGCAGGCGACCAAAAGAAAAGAAGCAAAAGAAAGTCGCAAGGAAATTATTTTAGCATACCAATGCTTCTATCATCCGATCTATTTCTGTCCTTGATTTATTGCATCTGAAAGTTGATTTAAAAAATGTCCAATGTTTTCATCTTGTAATTGAGAAAATAGCGTACGATACCATTTTATTCTAGATGTTGAATCATCGTTTTTTTTCAGATGTTCTATGAAATCTGAATACGTTGGGTATGAGCCTTTTATATACGGCTTTATCGTATTATAATAAGTAGGACCATCAATATAAAACAGGGCTTCATCTGTTTTACCTATCAGTTTCCATAACTCATTAAAGATAAAATCCGCACCTTTATCCTTGATTTGCTCCAAGTATAAGAGCTGACTAAAGGGAGGAGCAGAAAGAGTAAGAGATTCATCGCCTTGAAGGTAATTAAAGCCATTCTGTCCCAATCTAAAAAAATGACCATCATCAGAATATATGAATTCATTAAAAATCAATATATTGATGACAGAATAATAGGTGATGGGAAATTTGCCTGCATTGATTGTTCGCAAAAGGAATAATCCTTGCCCAGGATTGCAGTCCTCAAAGTAAGATAGAATACTATCTGAAATCTTCTTTAGGTTATCATTCATATATATTTTATCTTGATAGCAAAGATACTTATTTCTAATAAAAAAAGACGAATTAAAATATCAAGAAAAATGTCCCTTGAGGAGCATAAAAAAATCTCGCAAGAGGCATATTTGCTAATCATGGTATATAAAAACAGGGCAAACTCCGCCCTCCTTCTTTTGACTAGCCCCCTCAGAATTTTGCCCTTGTAGTGGCAAAAAGAGATATTCCTGAATATAGTTCCTATCTCCCGACTCTATTTTTGCGCAGAAGTTGGCTCTTTGGCTGCTTGCCATAGCCAAGAATGCGCCCAGCACCGACATTATAAGCCAAAAGAGAAAGGAGCAAAAGCATCTTTGCCATAGCATTTGAAGCGGTCAAATTGTGCCATAAGGTCAGCGCGAGTAAAGAGTCCGCTTGCCACTCGGGCATATTTCGAAGAAAAAAATGCTCCCCCTTTTTGGAGTTGATGCCCATAACCCACATACGGGATAACAGCCCTTTCCGTGAAATCCCTCAAAGAATTTCACGCACACCACAGCACGCTCAAAAGGAGGAAGCCGAGCAAAAAGCAATCCTCTGCTGAGCCCGCAGCCAAAAGCCACGGGAAGCAGAGGAAAACACAAACAGAACAATAACTTACGCATCTCGTTCAGTTTTTGAGGTAGGATGAGTAGGTTTAGAATGATCCACGTGCTGCTCAACACTTTTTGCCATTAAAAACTAAAGTGCAACTCCTTCTTTTGCCCGAAATTATCTTCCACATACACATCAATCGTCTGGCGGTCAGAGGATAGTGACGTATAGTATAAACGAAAACTCCTTTCGTGGTAGCCAATAGCGGTCGTTAGGGAGAAAGCAGCGTGCCATCCTCCAAACGCAATTCTCCCTTCCCATCGGGTTGGAAATAGCGAATCGTATAGTGCGTGTCCTTAAAATCGCCTTCCGCTTTGAGCGAACAACGAATTTCAGCCACCGCCCCTTTATGATGTCCTTTTTGAACGGGCAATGTTTGCAGAGAAAAAGTCATAAGCCTGCTGCACATCCAACTCAGGAGTACAACTAGATAGACAAAACCCAGCGAAGGAGAACACCCCCATCACCCATATTGCGCCTAAAAATATTACGTTTCATAGAGATAAGAATTAAAATTGATAGCGAAGTCCCAAACTCAGCATCGGTCTAAGTCTGTGAACATCCGAGTTAAAAGAGATAGCGCAGTTGTGCCTTTTCCACCGACAATAATCCTGTCCGTGAGAAAAGAGCTCCATACTCGTGTGCAATCCTGTGCCATACACCCAGCGCGAGCCGTCCAATAATTTCGC
>BNJS01003427.1_pt1 | contig 24523 bp, 29 predicted proteins | sample 8540461 | NCBI WGS metagenome assembly BNJS01 (sample SAMD00202454, study PRJDB9452) | human saliva metagenome | isolation source: human saliva | place: Japan | reverse complement strand
TTTCTTTTAGTCTGTGCGCTGATGTTTTATACTTGCAACGAGTGCACAAAGAAGGATAATAAACTTTCTCATAACTACTTTTTGTTTACGATTAGCAATGCATCAAAGATACTGTTTTTCTTTATATTTTTTGAAACTAAGTCCCTCGTTTTTAACATCTTTTATTATCTACCTGTTTGGCATAGAGAAAAAGAAGAGGGGAGCCTCTGTAACAGAGAAATAGTACCTTGTCTTGAATAATAAAAGACTCAGAGAATGGAAGAAATATGGCGATAGTTGATAAGGTTGATGTTGCCACTCGTGTTCTCAAAGTCGCCAGAGTAGACTATAGCCTTCTTACTTATGGGGTCTTTATCCAGCCTTCAATCTGCGTGAGTGCCTTCTCGAAAGATGAACTATAAGTCATAGAAGACTTCACTTCAATGGCTGTTAGTTCCCCTTCCTGCTTGATTAAGAGGTCAACTTCATTCTGATTAGAGTCGCGATAGAAGAATACTCCACCCTCTAATCCCATGTTATAGCGATGCTTGATGGCCTCCATAACAATCATATTCTCAAAGATAGCACCACGCATCTTATCCCTGTCTAACTGTTGAGGACTCTCGATGTCGAGTAGATAACAGGCCAGTCCTGGGTCGTTGAAATAGAGTTTAGGGCTCTTCACCAGTCTTTTTGGAATGTTCTCATAGTAGGGTGGGAGGAGCGTTATGAGGTAAGAAGCCTGCAAGACAGAAAGCCAGTGGCTGATAGTCTTGGAACTTACGCCTACCTCTGCACCTAATTCAGAAGCGTTGAAGAGTGAGCCTATTCGTGCTGCACACAGTTTCAAGAACTTTGTGAAGCGTATTTGGTCTTTTATCTGTAGGAGATCTCTTACGTCTTTCTCCAAGTATGTCCTAACATAAGAGGGATAAAAGAACTTAGCAATATTCTTCTTTGCACAGATAGAAGGGTAGAACCCGTTGTAAAGGATTTGATTTAGATTGTCTAAATCAACCTTTCCTATAACCTCCTGTATGGACATTGGCAACAGTTCGAACACCCCCTGCACGACCAGCAAGAGATTCTGATAAGTTCTTCATTACCTCGAAATTCGAACTTCCTGACAATGCGAAATGTCTCTTGGGGATTGTTATCTACAATGCCTTGTATGTAGTCTAATAGTTGAGGACACCTTTGTATCTCGTCAATAAACATTCCTTCATCTGTCTGATTAAGGAAGGCTATGGGATCATTCTTTGCGTAATCAAGAATGTTGAGATCCTTTAGACTGTATTTCTCGTAGAGTGGGAATAATTGAGTTAACAATGTACTCTTGCCTGATTGACGTGGTCCAGAGACAGCTATCACGGAGAAGTATTTTGATGCCTCAAGTATCGTTTCCTCTATTTTGCGATGTATATAATCGGTCATAAGTTTATGTAAATTTGAAGTTCAACTCCAAAATTACATAAAAAAAGGCATGTGTACAAGCGAAAAGTGTGTTTTAATAAAAAAATCTATGCAATTTTGGAGTTCAACTTCAAAATTACATAGATTCTGTTTGCTTTTGATAAGTCTTTCTTCGTTATTCATCTTTTATGCCATATCTGATTGCTTGACATATAAAGGGATCTACTCGAAGTAGAAAGTAAGTGCTATCATCTTAGCTCGTGTTTCGTTAACAGAGTTTGTGTACATGAGCATATTCTTGTCTTGGAGGTTCTTTGCATGACTCTTGTCAAGACTGTTCATAAGACTATACATGAACTTTAACTCTGGGCGTAGCTTGAAATAAGGGAGATAGAAATCGCAGCCGAGTCCCACTTCTAAGAATACTTCGCTACGTTTTAGTTTAATATAATCATTGTCCTTACCTGAAAGGTTGAGCATAGGGTTTAATCCTAACATCACGTAAGGGCGATGATTATTAAAGCGAGGAGCGGCTGCAATGAGGTCGAAAGCGCAAGAAATGTATGCTGTTTTGAGATCTTGCACCTGCTCGGTAGGCTCTCCTTGTGCATTAAGGTCTGTAATATTACGGAAAGTTAGATGTCGTGTACCAAAGTACATGGCAGGAGCCATACGCAACTGAAAGGTAGAGTTGAGTCGCAACTCGCCCAATACACCCACTGTAAATCCTGCATCCCAACGGTCTTGATCGGCTGAAACAATCTTCTGAACCATTCCGTTGCCATCATCAAGGTCGACCATCTGTGGTCCAACATTATTAAGTTCAAGGTCTTGTAGATGTGTGCCAACGAGCACACCGAAATGGAATTCACGCAGATCCGTATAGGGACGGTTCTGTACTCTTCGTTCCTGTGCATGGCTTGTCAGCACGGAAGCCAATAGGGTGAGGGCTACTAAAATTCTTTTCATAATTAATCTTCAAACGTATTTCTCTTGGTTTTATTGTCTATATTAATGAAGATGTCGTCTGAGTTTTAAGGCTTCTCATCCTTTTTAGGTAGAGAGTGGTGAGGAAGTATTACTTAAAAAGAGGAAGAATTGTCTTTTTATAATTGTTCCAAAAGTTTATGTAATGGTCAATTTATCAGTAAGTTAACATATAGAATATTTCGTGTTTTTATTTTTTTATGCCGTCTAAATATTTGTAATTTTTATCAATATGTTTAGGTATTCAAGAAATTATTTCTACCTTTGCATCATCAAATTTAGGTATTGAGCCTATTTGTAATACAAGAACATTATTAACATTATAAATTATTTATATTATGGCTTACGTAATTGGTAATGATTGTATCGCTTGTGGTACATGTATCGACGAATGTCCAGTAGAGGCAATCTCTGAGGGTGATATCTATAAAATTGATGCAGACGCTTGTACTGAGTGTGGTACTTGTGCATCAGTTTGTCCAAGTGAGGCTATCAGCCTTCCATAAGGTTTTATAACCCTGTTACTGATTAAATTCACAAGGCGAGTCGAAAGGCTCGCCTTGTAAGTTTTATGATAGTTTGTAATGGGAATTATTGGTAGGAGCTATTGCGAACGCTATGAATAGTTGCTACTTCCTGATAAGTTTTCGTAGAACAGTAGATTTTTAGTGTGGATACACATTTAGTTTGTAGAGCTGCTTGGGCAATTGTTGAAATTCATTTTGCTGTCACTGCTGTCATTTGTTGTATGTGCTTAACTTGTTAGTTTACAGAGGAATAAACGAAGTAGTTAAAAAGTGACAGGAAATTGAAGCAAAAATATTCCTGTAAGATATGTGTATGTACGATGAAGTTAAGAATAGCTTTATAATAAAATCTTTTTCTGTCTGCTTAAACTCATATTGAGACGTGCATTGGGCTGTATACAAAACAAAAAAGGTTGGTAATCATAATGATTATCAACCTTTTTGTAGCGGGACGGGGCTACGATCCCCGGACCTCCGGATTATGAATCCGACGCTCTAACCAACTGAGCTATCCCGCCGTCCATTTAACTTTCGTTCTTGAAAGCGGGTGCAAAGGTATGAAGAAAATATCATACTCGCAAATATTAAGTCGTTTTTTTAACGGATATTCAAGAAAAAGTTTTATATTTGCATTTGATAATAGGAAAGAACGACTATATAACATGTTGTTAGCTTGTATGATAACTACATTTCATGCCTTGTGATAATGATTGCTGATTTATCTGTTGACTGTGTGCAAAGGCAATAAAATAGGGGCTTAACTCGTTGAAAGAAGGTCTATCTGTTTAGTACAAGAAAAGAAGAATGTAGTTTTAACATGATATCGACAATGTAGTTTCTAACGATTATTTATACAACTGCTAAAAACGGACTTATATGGCAAATGACATTGAGTGAAAAGTCTTTGGAAAGTAGATAGCAGAGAAAAGAGAGTTATAAATTGAATAATATTAAACGTAATAATTGAAGATGAGTAAGAGAGTCGAACTGGAATACGAATTGAAGACACGGTCGGGTAGTGCTGTGTGGGCACTGATTAGTACGCCAATTGGTTTGATGAAATGGATGGCAGATGACGTCACGATAGAGGGTGAAGTGGCTACCTTTATTTGGGGCGACCCACTTCGTGAACACGATACGCATACTGCAACAGTGGTAGATATGATGAAAAACAATTACATACGTTTTCATTGGGATTCTTCTGAGAGCGACTCTTATTGGGAGATAAAGATGTTTCACAGTGAGATTGCTGGCAACTTTCATCTGCTTGTAACTGATTTTGCAGAGGACGATGATGTGGAAGGATTGGAACAACTTTGGAATCAGAATATTGATCGCCTACATCGTATAACGGGGGTATAACCTTTTATAAATATATTGTGCAAAGAATAGGGTATATGGTACTACGTTGATTTAGTCGACCATATACTCTATTTTTGTTATCATGGGGATTTCTTAAGCTGCGTTTTACTCTTTATTTTTACGTTTGTCATCGTTATTAAGAGTCGATAAAGAACGCGTTCCTTATTTCTTTTTGGTGTTATTCTTTTTATTATATCAGGATATATAGTGAGGTGTTAAGAACTAAGGAATCTTTTCTTTGTTATAGGAAAGACACAGGTCAAAGAATAAAAATACTAAAAAAGACCATTACTCTGATATTTTTATGTAATTTTGCAAAAGGTAAGTCGTAGTTTACAGATAAAAACAATATTTCTTTGTTTTTGTTTGTAATAGCTTCGCACATAAAATAAGGGAGAGTAAGATTCTCGTTATTATATCATGTTTCAAATCAAGAAGTTAGATATATTCATTGCCAAGCAGTTTGGTATGCTTTTCGCAGGAACATTCTTCATCAGCTTGTTTGTGTTGATGATGCAGTTCTTGTGGAGATATGTTGATGACTTGATTGGAAAAGGATTGTCAATGGATGTTCTTGGACAATTCTTTTGGTATATGAGCTTGATGATGGTGCCACAAGCACTTCCTTTGGCGATTCTTCTTTCATCGCTTATTTCCTATGGTAACCTTGGCGAGAGTTCAGAGTTGACAGCTATTAAGGCTGCTGGTATCTCGTTGATTCAGTCGTTCAGAGGACTGATCGTTATTAGTATTTTTATTGCTTTTGGTTCTTTTTACTTCCAGAATAATGTAGGACCAATAGCGCATAAACACATAGCCCAGCTACTTATCTCCATGAAACAGAAGAGTCCTGAACTGGAAATCCCAGAAGGAATCTTCTATGATGGTATTCCACAAACAAATCTCTACGTAGAGAAGAAAGACTTGAAGACAGGACACCTATATAATATTATGGTGTATCGAATGACGGATAGCTATGAAGATCAAGCTATTATCCTTGCTGACTCAGGTATGTTGCAGTCTACAGCGGATAAGAAACATCTCGTTCTGAACCTATGGAGTGGGGAGTGGTTTGAGAATATGCGCTCACAAGAAATGGGTAGTAGTGCCAGTGTTCCTTATCGTCGAGAAACATTTGCACACAAGCATATTGTTCTTGACTTTGATGGTGACTTCAATCTTACGGATATGGCAGGTATCTCAAATGATGCCCGTACGAAAAGTATTCAGAAGATACAGCGCGACAAGGACTCTTTGATACATGTTTATGATAGTGTGGGCAATGCTTTTTATAAGGATGCACAGACTGTTTACTATCGAGAACCTAACCTTAAAGCTTCAGAGAAGAAGCAGGCTGTTAAGCTGGCAAAAGAAAAGACATTTAATGTAGACTCGGTATTTAAAAAGCTACCTGCCGATCAGCGTCGTTATGTTGTTGACCAAGCTTTGTCAACCGTTCAGCAAGAAGTTAGCGACCTTGATTTCAAGAGTATGATAACTAAAGATGGCGACAGATTAATCCGTTTACATGATATTGAGACTATTAATAAGTTTACTCTGTCGCTGATATGTATTATCTTCTTCTTTATTGAAGCGCCACTTGGTGCTATTATCCGTAAGGGAGGATTGGGTATTCCAATCATTATCAGCGTTATCGTGTTTATTATATTTTACATCCTCGATAATACGGGCTATCGAATGTCACGTCAGGGAGACTGGGCTATATGGTTTGGTAAGGGGCTATCTATGGCTGTTCTCATTCCAATGGCAATCTTCTTCACCTACAAGGCAAACAATGACTCGACAGTGTTCAATGCTGATATGTATAAGAACTTGTTGATGAAGATGCTTGGAATACGTGTGAAACGTAGTATAGCAAGTAAGGAGGTTATCTTGCATGACCCTGATTACAGCAAGGCTGCAGAGCAACTTAGCGACTTGAATGTAAGGATTGCAGAATATGCTAAGACACGTAGGCTGAAATCTGCACCTAATGTAATAAAGGTATTCTTCCGCTATCATACAGATCATGTGATTGAGAAGATTAACGATGAACTTGAGAATGTCATAGAAGACTTGGGTAATACACGCAATAAAGTCATCATGACAGAACTGAATAAATACCCAATATTAGCAGTAAAGGCGCATACAAGACCATTTGATCATAAGTGGTCGAATATTCTTGCAGCTGTTATTTTGCCAGCAGGTATTTTCTTCTATTTCCGTATGTGGCGTTTCCGCTTGCGTCTTTATCGTGATCTTCGTATCATTATCAACTGTAATGATATGATAATAGCAGAGATACAACGGATGAAAGAAAAAGAAGAATCAATGGGCTATTGATATAGAAACAATAAAAATCAGTAACTATATGGAAGATTTTAAAACTCGATAGCATCGAAGATGCACTGAAAGACTTTCGGGAAGGAAAGTTCGTTATCGTAGTAGATGATGAAGACCGAGAGAATGAGGGTGACCTTATTATGGCGGCTGAGATGATTACGCCAGAGAAGGTTAACTTTATGTTGAAGAATGCACGAGGAGTTCTATGCGTACCTATTACGCTCTCACGTGCAGAAGAATTGGATTTACCTCATCAGGTTTCTGATAATACGTCAGTATTGGGAACTCCATTCACTGTTACGGTTGATAAGTTAGAAGGCTGTTCAACAGGTGTGTCTACACATGACCGTGCAGAAACAATTAAGGCGTTGGCTGATCCTAATTCTACTCCTCAGACTTTTGGACGTCCAGGTCATGTCAATCCTCTTTATGCTCAGGATAATGGTGTTTTGCGTCGTTCGGGTCATACAGAGGCTGCGGTCGATCTCTGTAAACTTGCAGGTTGTTTTCCAGCAGGCGTGTTAATGGAGATTATGAATGAAGATGGAACGATGGCTCGTATGCCTGATTTGCAGAAGCGTGCAAAGGAATGGGATATGAAGATTATTAGTATCAAAGACATTATCGCCTATCGCCTGAAGAATGAAACAAGTATTGTTGTTGGTGAGGAGGTAGAACTCCCTACAGAATATGGTATGTTTCATCTGATTCCATTCCGTCAAGCAAATGGCTTGGAACACATGGCTCTTATTAAGGGAACGTGGAAAGAAAACGAACCAGTACTTGTACGCGTACACTCATCATGTGCAACGGGGGATATCCTCGGTAGTCAGCGTTGTGACTGCGGTGAGCAGCTTCATAAGGCAATGGAGATGATAGAGAAAGAAGGCAAGGGTGTTATCATCTATATGCAGCAGGAAGGTCGTGGCATTGGTTTGATGAATAAGATAGCAGCCTATAAGTTGCAAGACCAAGGTCTTGATACTGTTGAGGCTAACCTTCATCTTGGTTTCCGTCCAGACGAACGCGATTATGGTTGTGGTGCACAGATGTTGCGTCATCTTGGTGTTCATAAGATGCGTTTGATAACAAATAATCCTACAAAGCGAGTAGGCCTCGAGGCTTATGGCTTAGAGATTGAGGAGAATGTACCTATTGAGATAACCCCAAATAAGTTTGACTATCGCTATCTGAAGACAAAGCGTGACCGTATGGGACACGACTTGCATCTGTAAGCAAAATAGTAATAGGAAGGCTTTCTAATAAGTCTTATAATGAATCCCACTATAGAGAAATGACGTGTTTCTTTGTAGTGGGATTTTTGTTTATAGGCTTAAAAGAAAGCCATTGTTATATCCTTTTATATTATAGGATATGGTTTCTATTATTGGATATATAGGCTTGTTATAATTGTGAAATAGATGAGCACGGATAGTGCAGTCTTAGCACCAGTTGTGCGGAGGCTTAGCACACATGGTGCGTACGGTATGTACTATACAAAAAGGATCGGTGATGAGGCTATATCTTCACTCTTTCGTGAGTATTATTCGATATGTATATAAATGAATGAGTATAAATTTAGTCTGTATAGTTTTGTTCATAAAGACTGCATTTATTATATGATTCTTTAATTTAAACTGTCAAATCGGCAGTAAAAAATGTTATTTAGATAAAATAAAGAAAGAAAAGTTGCGTTATCAAAATGAATTTGCGTACTTTTGTAGATGGTATTATTTATTAAGAAAGGTAAAGTTCGAAATGGCACAACTATCAGATCGTTTAAATCGATTGGCGCCTTCTGAGACATTAGCAATGTCGCAGAAGAGTAGTGAAATGAAAGCGCAGGGAATTGATGTTATCAACATGAGTGTGGGAGAACCAGACTTCATGACTCCTGATCATGTTAAGGAGGCAGGCAAAAAGGCCATTGATGATAACTTCTCTAAGTATTCTCCTGTTCCTGGTTATCCTGTTTTGAGGGATGCCATCTCAAAGAAGCTGAAAGAGGAAAACAATCTTGATTATGCCGCGTCGGAGATTATTGTCGGAACAGGAGGTAAACAGGGTGTTTGCAATGCTGTTTTGGCTTTGGTGAATCCAGGCGATGAGGTGATTATTCCTGCACCTTATTGGGTGAGCTATCCACAGATGGTAAAACTTGCTGGTGGTGTGCCTGTAGTTGTTTCTGCAGGAATTGAACAGGACTTTAAGATTACTGCTGAGCAGTTGGAAGAGGCGATTACGCCAAAGACAAAGATGATAATTCTTTGCTCTCCAAGTAACCCTACTGGTAGTGTCTATTCTGCAGAAGAGTTGGATGCTTTGGCAAAGGTTGTTTTGGCACATGAGAACTTGTTTGTTATTTCAGATGAGATTTACGAACACATTAATTATATAGGCGGTCATTGTAGTATTGCGTCTTGCGCAGGTATGAAGGAACGTACGATTCTCTGTAATGGAGTGAGTAAGGCTTATGCTATGACAGGATGGCGAATTGGCTGGGTAGCTGCTCCAGAGTGGATCGTTAAGGGACTCAATAAGCTGCAAGGACAATATACATCAGGTACATGCAGCGTTAGTCAGATGGCTTCTGTTGCAGCATACGTGGAGGATCAAACTTGTGTAGCAGAGTATCGTGAGACATTCCGCCGCCGTCGTGATTTGATTGTTAGCTTGGCAAAGGAAATTCCTGGACTTGAGGTGAATGTGCCACAAGGAGCATTCTATCTTTTCCCAAAATGTTCCAGCTTCTTTGGAAAAACTGATGGTAAGCACGTAATTAATAGTTCGTCAGATCTTGCTATGTATATTCTTGAAGAGGGATGTGTGGCAATAGTGGGAGGTGATGCTTTCGGTGCTCCAGACTGCTTCCGAATGAGTTACGCAACAAGTGACGAAAATATAAAGGAAGCGCTTCGCCGCATCAAAGATGTACTTTCAAAACTAAAATAGAGTCCGTAGGAGTAGATAGTAATAAAAATGAGGTGGAAACAGTACATTTTTAACTGTTAAATGTTATTAATCGTGTTTGTAGTTTTCTTTTAATTACTATCTTTGCGGAGATAAGAAGCCATGGCGAACTCTCATTTACGATGGGAATCACATACAAAGGCTTATAAATCAGAAAGATATTAACAAATTAATTCATTAATAACCTAAAAATTAAATTTTATCAAATTATGGCAACTACACAACAAAAACCAGCCCCACAGAAAAAGGCTGAGGGCTTCACAGGAGTTAGAGGTGCATTCTGGATTATCGTCGTTTGCGCTGTCGTTGCGTTCACATTGTTCTACACATGGTTCGGTAATGAAATGCACTTCCAGGATGGAGCTGCACGTGAGAACCCAGCTGACGTTTGGGGTACCATCTTTAAGGGTGGCGTAGTCGTTCCAGTTATTCACACTCTCTTGTTGACTGTACTCGCTATGTCTATCGAGCGTTGGATGGCCTTGAAGACTGCTTTCGGTAAGGGTGCTCTTCCAAAGTTCGTTGCAAACATCAAGACTGCTCTTAACTCAAATGACCTTGCTAAGGCTAACCAGCTCTGCGATCAGCAGAAGGGTTCTGTAGCAAACGTTGTTAAGGCTTCTTTGAATGCTTACAAGGATATGGAGACTGGTGCTAACGCAAGCCTTAAGAAGGCTCAGAAGGTAGCTAAGATTCAGCAGGCTCACGAGGAGGCTACTCAGCTCGAGATGCCAACTCTGACAATGAACCTCCCTATCATTGCTACTCTCGTAACACTTGGTACTCTTACTGGTCTTCTCGGTACTGTAACCGGTATGATCAAGTCGTTCTCTGCTCTTGCTGCAGGTGGTGGTGCTGACTCTGCTGCACTTTCTGCTGGTATTTCTGAGGCGTTGATCAACACCGCATTCGGTATTGCAACATCTTGGTTTGCGGTAGTATCTTATAGCTACTATTCAAACAAGGTTGACAAGTTGACTTTCGCCCTCGACGAGGTTGGTTATTCTATCGCTCAGACATACGAAGTAAACCACACAGACGAGGCTTAATTTTTGCTGACCCTTTAATAATTTATCGCTATGGGTAAAGTAAAAGTTAAGAAGAGTGACACCTTTATCGACATGACGCCTATGTCAGACGTTATGACCCTGTTGCTTACCTTCTTCATGCTGACATCTACGTTCGTAAAGAACGAGCCAGTGAAGGTAAATACTCCGGGTTCTGTGTCTGAAACTAAGGTGCCTGAGAATGGTGTCCTGACAATTCTCGTTAGTCCTCAAAAAGGACCTAATGGAACGCCTACTGGTGAAGGCCAGGTTTTCATGAGCTATGATAATACCAATGAGTTGGGTCAAATCGTAGATCAGATGGGCGTAACATTGACTCCTGCACAGAAGAAAACTTTTGTTGCTGAGTCTACATTTGGTACTCCGCTCGATAAGTTGGCTGCTTATTTGTCAAAGCCAGCAGCAGAGCGTGGTAATGAACTCCCTAAGATGGGTATTCCTCTCGATAGTATCCAGGGACAGGAGATGACAGAGTTCCAGCAGTGGGTTAACGCAGCCCGCCAGGTGAACCCTAAGGTTAGACTTGCTATCAAGTCAGACGCTGATTCTCCTTATGGTACCGTTAAGAAGGTAATGAGCGAACTCCAGGATATGGATGAGAGCCATTACTATATGATCACACAGTTGGACGCTAAAAAGGCTGCTCAGGCAGCTAATAAAGTAAGGAGATCAAAGTATGGAAAATGATGGATACAGGAAAAGAAGGCGGCAAGCAGAAGAAGTTAACCGTACGCGTAGACTTTACGCCGATGGTGGATATGCTTATGTTGCTGATTACCTTCTTCATGCTTTTGTACTTCACTTAGCGAAGCCTTCAACTATGGAGTTGACGATGCCAAGTAATGATAAAACTCAGAAAGAAGATCAGAAGAATGAGGCCAAGGAATCACACTCTATTACGATTTACATTGCTGACGGAGATAAAATCTTCTACGGTAACGGTAAACCAGAGTATGATAACGCTAATTGGTTGAAGCCAGCTGATTGGAGCAACACTCCAAGTGGTATTCGCTACGTTCTTCAGCATAAGCAGGTGGGTGACCCTTCAACAGGTGATCCAGTCTCTATCCCATATCAGGATATGGGACATCGCTGTGAAGGAACTCAATCGTAAGAAGCAGGCTAACCCAGCTTCTTATCCTGACAGCATTTATCAGGCTGAGTTGGCTGCGATCAAGACTGGTATGATTAATGGCAAGAAGGTTTCTACTATGACTGTCATTATCAAGCCAACTGATCAAGCATCTTATCGTCATTTGGTAGACATCCTCGATGAAATGCAGATTTCATATATTGGAACTTACGTCATTGACAAGCTGACAGACCAAGACAAGGCTCTCTTAGCCAAGAAAGGTATAAAGGCTTAATCACTGAATAGTAACAATTAAAGAAAGAAAACAATGGCAAAAATAGATTTATGCGATCCTAAATGGGTCGACATGGTGTTCGCCGACAAGAACAAGGAGTACGGTGCATACAAGCTTCGTAAGACTGTTTCTCAGCGTAACATCAAGGCTTTAGCTATTCTGCTTTTGTGCTGCATTCCTCGGTGGTGGTTATGCTTAGCTTATCAGATCAAGAAGCATAACGACGACTTGGCTGCGCAAGCTGAATATGCAGCAAAGATGGAGTTAGCAGCTCTTGAGCAGGCTAAGAAGGAACAGGCTGAGCGTAAGAAGCAGCAGAAGAAGGAAGAGCCTAAGAAGATTGAACCTGAAAAGGTTGTTCCTGAAACTCGTGCAACTGTTAAGTTTACAGCCCCTGTCATCAAGGATGATAAGGACGTAAAGGAAGAGATGCCACCAATGGTCAAGATGAATAAGGAAACCAAAGGCAGTCGGTGTTGAGAACAAGGGAAGGTACGGAAGATCAGTACTCGAGATTTGCTGCTCATGTAGCACTGTTGCTACTCCTGAACAGATTGTACCAAAGATCGAGAAACCAGTTGTTGAGGCTCCAAAACCAGAGCCAAAGCAGGAGGTTGAGAACAAGGTCTTCACAGTGGCAGAGGTTATGCCTTCATTCCCTAATGTAAATGCTTGGTTGGCTTCTCATATCCAATACCCAGCAGTTGCAGCAGAGAAGTAGTGCAGGGACGTGTTATTGTCAAGTTCGTTGTAGGGACGTGACGGTAGCGTTAGTCAGAGCTACAAATCGTTCGTGGTGTTGATCAGGCACTCGACCGTGAGGCAACTTTCGCGTTGTTAATAGCATGCCGAGTGGTCTCCAGGTATGAATAATGGTCAGCCAGCAAACGTTTGGTTTACTCTTCCAATTACCTTCAAACTGCAGTAAAAAGCAAAATTTATATGAAAAAGATCCAGATTCTACATAACAGTAGGATTGATGCTATCCTTTTGTATTTCTTCTGTCTGCTTGCGGACAGAAGAAACCTGAGGACAGTAGAACAGATACCGACGTCAGGGGACGATTAAGTTCGCCTCTGACGAAAGTTTTTAGTCCTATTATAGAGGAACTGTTACAGAATTATCAGTTCCGCTACCCAGAAAACTCATTTGTTGCCAATCTACACAGATGACAACAAAGGTAGCTGCAACTGCTCCTCGACCAGAAAGTTAATCTTTTCTTCTTTCTCATGCATTGACGAAGGGAGAAGATGCTATGTTACGAGGGAAAGGGCCTATCCCAGCGGTATTCCCGATAGGATATGATGGAATTGCTTTCATCGTGAACAATACGAATGCAGATTCATGTATTACGGTTACCGATGTTAAGAAGATTCTCAGCGGTCAGATTGCAAAATGGAACCAGCTGAACCCTAAGAATGATAAGGGTAATATTGAAGTTGTCTTTGACAACAAAGCTTCAGCTACGTTACATTATGTGGTCGACTCCATTTTAGGTGGAAAGAACATTAAGAGTGCGAACATTGTTGCTGCAAGTAACAGTAAGTCAGTTATTGACTATGTTCATAAAACTCCGAATGCTATAGGTGTTATCGGGTCAAATTGGTTGAATGACCATCGTGACTCAACAAACACCACATTTAAGAAAGATATTAGAGTGGTTGGTCTGTCAAAGACTACCGTTGCACAGCCAGAGAATAGTTGGCAACCTTACCAGGCTTATCTGTTGGATGGCAGATATCCTTTCGTAAGAACTATCTACGCTATTGTGGCTGACCCTCACAAAGCATTGCCTTGGGCATTTGCAAACTTCGTAACCAATCCAATTGGTCAGAAGATTATTTTTAAGGCTGGTCTCTTGCCTTATCGTGGTGAAATCAACATTCGTGAAGTTGAAGTTAAGACCCAGTAGCCAGTAATGCATTGAGTGTTATTTATTGGCAAACGATAATCAGTTATGATTAATTAAATGTGGTCGTTATAACATTAAAGAAGATTTATTTAGCTTATCAACATTAGTTACTACTCTCACAGAATTAAACTAAATGGCGTGATAGGCGTCTTAATGAATAAAGTTCACTTGAATTAAAATTTAAAGAGAAAGAATTATGAAGACAAAGAAATATTTAATCGCTGGAGCCTTGATGTTGTCAATGTCAACTCCAGCAATGGCACAGGATGTTGATTACGCAGTAGCTCTTAAGCCTATTGTTGCCGCTATTGAAGCTGCGCCAAATGATCCAAAGGCTGGTAAAGACCTTATTAAGGAGTATCAGAAGAACTTTAAGAAGAGTGAAGAGGCTATTGTTGCCTTGGGTAATGTTTATCTCTTGCAGCGTAATTATGATGCAGCAACAGAGATTGCAAACAATGTTATTAATAACAAGAAATACAAGGGAAGTTTAGCTTATGTTCTTTTGGGTGACATTGCTGCTCTTAAGGATTCTATCGGTAATGCTGGTGCAGCTGCAACACAGATATCAGAATGCGATTACTGTAGACCCACAGAATGTAGTTGCCTATGAGCGTTATGCAAAGGTTTTCCGTCATGTAAACTCAAAGGTTGCCGTTCAGAAGCTTGAAGAGCTTCGTAAGGTTAAGCCAGACTATCCAGTAGAGGCAACTGCAGCTGAAATCATGCTTGGCGATGGTAAGTATAAGGAGGCATTAGAGTGGTATGCTAAGGCTAATCCAGCTAATATGTCAGAGGACAACTTCTATAACTATGGTTTTTCTGCTTACATTACAAAAGACTATCAGAGAGCTTTGGATGTTGTAAAAGCAGGGTTTGCAGAAGTTCCCTAACAGTGAGTACTTGAGTCATGTTGCTATGATGGCATCAGTTGAGTTGAAGGATTATGCTTCTACTATCAACTATAGTAAGGTTGTATTTGCTGGTTCTGGTAGAAGGTGAAGCTAACGACTACTGATGTATATGCAAAGGCACTTTGCGGTGCTCCAGCAGTATGACGAAGCTATCAACACTGTTAACAAAGGCACTCGAGGTTGATAAGAACAATATTGAGCCTTTGAAGACTTTGGCTGCTATCTATGTTGCACAGGGTAATGATGACAAGGCACTCGAGGTTCAGCAGGAGTATCTTTCTAAGAGTAAGAAGGCTACTAACAATGACTGGGCAACACTTGCTAACACCTATGTTACAAAGGCAGAGGGTTTGACAGACCGTACTGCTAAGAGAACGCTGTTCTTGCAAAGGCATTTGATGTTTACGAGCAGATGGTTTCTAAGTTCCCAACAATCTCTGATTGGGTATGGTTGAACCAAGCTAACGTAGCTCAGTTGATGAACGATCCTGATAAGGTAGCTGAAATCTATCAGAAGGTGGCTGCTTACGAAGAGGCTAAGCCAACGCTCGATGAGGATAGCAAGAGTTACTTGGAGAACGTTTACTATGGTCTTGGTTACTATCACTCAAAGAGGGTAACAAAGCCACTTGCAGACGGAAATCTTCAATAAGGTACTGAAGGTTAATCCTAACAACAGAAGGCGCTAAAGAAGGCTTTAGGTATGTAAATATCTGAAACAATCATTAGATATAAGGGCGATGGTCGTAATGACTATCGCCTTTTTTTGCTTCCTTTATTAAATGTTTGGACACTTACCTTATAGTTTTGTGTCTTCAGAATATTAGAGTGATAAGTTTTTCCGCTTGTGTTTATAGTTGGAAGCAATGTCACACGGAGACACGGAAGGGACGGAGGATTATTAAAAACAAAGCAATGGAAGTCACGGAGGCACCGTCGGTGCATAGAGCTACAGGCTTGTTTGCTAATTCTATTAGCAATTTATACACAAAGAGTTTATCCCAAAGAGTTATCAAGCATCTGTACGCTATATCTCCATCGCTCTTTGTGCGTCGGCACCTCCGTGACATTGCGTTACCTCCGTTCCCTCCGTGACTCCGTGTGCCTATTATATAAGACTTTTAGTTTATCACTCCATATTTCGGAATAACCAAATTTTTAACGTAAGAACCTTAGTGTTTCTCTAAAATATAATAGGACTATCAACTACCAATTTTTATTCTTCGACTAGAACTCTCTTTCATGTTTATTACTAGAGAGTTTACTAATAATGGTTTGAAAAATAATGACAAAACGTCGGATGAAATATCTATAAATCGAGGCAAAGATACGTACAAAAAGCAAGTCTGCAACAAACAGTGAATCAGTTGGTTACAAAATCGTTTTCGTAAAGGTGCTTAATTAGACTTCAAAAGGGCGTTAGTAAGGGTCTTAAAGGGCACCTTTTGCGATTCAATTAGGCGTCTTTAAGAGCCAAAAAGAGGCATATATAGGTTCAGAGTTGTGTGAAAATAGTTTACAGATATTGACTGCTATAAGAATAAGCTGTTTGTATAAGATGGAACGATATACTACTTAGATAGCTGAAGTTTCAATTTATTTTCTTGTGGATGTTCCAACTCTTAGAGGCTTGTAACTATGAATTTATAGAAAGAGGAAGCATATCACTTTGAGTTGTAGATAGAGCTTCGACAGTGTCATGCTTCCTTATCGTGTTACTCTATGATTCTCTATATCCAATAGAGGAGGGTAGAGTGTATTAGAGTCATTCCGAGTTTATGATTTATGTCAAACTTCTCAGTATGCAAAATGGAGTAAATGTTAGTGTAAAAATCATAATCCCTGTTCACAAAGATAAGCTAAAAATTTCAATCATGCTTTCAAGAAAAGCGAAAATCATTGAGTCTTTAATATATAAATTGTCTTTTAATTCTTATTCGTGAGCGCTATCCCTCCTTTTTCTCGTTAATTTTATGTATCTTTGTCATCGTTTGAAAAGACACAATACTAAGTTTGCAGTGGTGTTTGAATAGCCTGCTTGAACCTATTTATCTCTTTTGGTTACATGATTGATGCATCTGTCATTGGTTTTGTTGATAGTAGGTTGTGGAGAAAAGACACTTTGCACGCAATAATGATAATAACAGAACTCAAAAGCGTAACAAGCATTGAAAACAGAAAGACAGATAAACCCATGGGCATGGATACCCTCACTTTATTTTGCTGAGGGTCTGCCTTACATTGCCGTAACAGTATTATCTCTGCAGGTCTATATGCAAATGGGCTTGTCAGATGCTGAAGTAACCTTTTATACTTCATGGCTTTACCTCCCTTGGGTTATCAAACCTCTGTGGAGTCCATTTCTCGATTTTATTAAAACAAAGCGATGGTGGATTGTCATTATGCAGTTGCTTGTGGGTGCAGCTTTCGCAGGTGTTGCCTTTACGGTCAATACTTCGTTATGGCTTCAAGGAACAATCTGTTTCTTTTGGTTGCTGGCATTCAGTAGTGCGACACATGATGTTGGGGCTGATGGATTCTATATGATGGGACTTAATCAGCATGATCAAGCTTTCTTTGTAGGTATTCGTTCAACCTTCTATCGTATATCAATGGTTGTTGGTAAGGGTGGACTGATTGCACTTGCAGGTTTTTTGCATAAGAACTTTGATATTCAGTGGGCTTGGTCGCTTGTGTTTTATGGTTTGATGGCTCTTTTTATGGGGCTCTCCCTTTATCATCGCTTTATTCTTCCTCGCCCGTCCGAAGACTCAGAGAGGAAACAGGTGTCAGCCAGTCAATTGCTTCGTAGTTTTGGAGAGACTTTTCTTTCCTTCTTCAAAAAGGAGCAGGCTTTAATAACGATTTGTTTCTTACTTCTCTTTCGTCTGCCAGAGGCTTTGATTATACCTATTTCTCAACTTTTCCTTCAAGCACCGAAAGGAAAGGGAGGATTGGCACTTTCAGAGATAGAATATGGTACGGTGAATGGCGTGATAGGTGTTGCAGGCCTCTTGATAGGTGGAATTATAGGAGGAATGATGATTAGTCGTGATGGCTTAAAACGCTGGATATGGCCAATGACAGCAGCTATTACATTGCCTAATTTAGCATACGTCTATTTGGCTTATATGCTTCCTGATAACGTGATAGCGATTAGTGCAGCTGTATTTATCGAGAATTTCGGTTATGGATTTGGTTTTAGTGCCTATATGCTCTTTATGATTTATTTTAGTCAGGGCGAACACAAGACCAGTCATTATGCCCTTTGTACGGGCTTTATGGCGTTGTCAATGATGATTCCAGGATTGTTTGCAGGTGCGTTGGCACAGGCTGTGGGCTATCGTTGGTTCTTTGTTATCGTGATGATAGTTTGTATCTTCCCATTCTTAGTTGCACATCAGCTGCGTATTGATGAAGATTTTGGGAAGAAATAGCCGATAGAGGGCTTTGAAGGAAGGAGAAAGGAGAAAGGGAGAGAAGGCTACGAGGCATGCCTCGTAGAAGCGGACCGTGGGATAGACGGATGAAGGGAGGTGGAATTTAGGCTGGAACTGCCTTTAACAGAATCTCAATTAGCCGTGGTAAAGCATAATTTTCAAGGTCTTGCTTTTCAATCCATATGAACTCTGAGGGTAGCTGTGGGCGAATCTTTGGTTGCCAAAGGTAGATGTCAGCAAGGAGAATCTGATGGGTAAGAATATGCTTAACCCCTTTTTGTAGTGGCTGTGCTTCTGTCTTCCATATAGCGTCTTTAGGTGACGTAAGTTGTTCGGTTTGTGGAAGTTCCCATAATCCTTGCCAAATATCACCAGCACCACGTTGATGGATAGCTATTTCTCCTTTATATTCAATATACAAGTAGGTGAAATGACGTTCTCGTTGTTTCACTTTTTGCTTTACTGGTAGTTCGTTAATGCGTTGTTCACGGAAAGCAACGCAGGTCTCGCAGAGTGGACAAGCACTGCAATGAGGAGAATTTGGTGTACATTGAGTTGCACCAAAGTCCATTATTGCTTCGTTGTAGTCAGCCGGTTCATTTATAGGTAAAAGAGATTGAGCGAGCGCTTGAAACTCCTTTTCCCTTCGGTACTATCAATAGGGTGTGTCAATACCAAAATAGCGAGAAAGCACACGATAAACATTGCGTCTACCACAGCAACTGGTTCGCCAAAAGCGATAGAAGCAATGGCAGCAGCAGTATAATCGCCTACACCTTTCAGTGTCTTTAATTCTTTGAAAGTCTGGGGGAACCCACCTAATTCCACCACCTGCTGTGCTGCCGTATGGAGGTTTCTTGCACGAGAATAATAGCCCAAACCCTGCCAAGCCTTTAGCACTTCGTCCTCCGTGGCAGCAGCGAGGTCGTTAACTGTAGGCCACTGTGCCATGAAACGTTCCCAATAACTCATACCCTGCACGATACGAGTTTGCTGTAAAATAACCTCACTCAGCCAAATAGCGTATGCGTCATTCGTCTCTCGCCAAGGTAGAGAACGTCCATTGTTTTTGAACCATTGAAGGAGTGTTGCTGCGAAATTCATGGAACAAAGGTAGTTAAAAAGTAGAAAAAGAATGAAAAGTAAACTGATGTTTTGTTGGTAAAGTCATTATTATTTCCTATTTTTGCGACGACTATTACCCTTAAAAGGCGGAATTTGACATTACTTTCATAATAGAAAGACATTATAAATACAAGCCAAGAAAAGGGAGAATTATTATAAAATTAGAAGTTATAAAAGATGAGAAACAAGGTTAAGAAAATGCTTATGGGTCTTGCCCTCATTGTGGCAATGCTTTCGGTTAACTCATGTGCAACACGTGAGTCAGCTATTAACGACTTAGAGAAATTTTCATACGAATTGCGTGATAATAGCCAGTATTATACTGCTAAACAGTGGCGTAGGGCAGTAGATAAATTCGGTAATATTCGTCGTGAAATTTCACGCCATGACTATACTGTTGCAGAACGCCAACGTATTGGTAGACTCGAAGGCGATTGCGCACGTTATATGGTACGAGGTGCGAAGGAGGGCGTGATGAATAGCGTCTTTGGTCTTGGTAGTGAGATACAAGGTATCTTAGATGCTTTTGGTGTTAAGCGTAAGGATTAGGCTAAATAATGCCTTTGATAGGCACAATGGAAACAACCTTCAGTTCTAAGAAAGCAGAACTTGAAGCAGACATAATAAAACAAAAGGTTGCAGCTTATTAGACTTTAAGCAAATAGTTGGCAACCTTTTGTTTTTTTTTGATTTAAAATATTGTTTAGTCGCTTATAATTAGTAACTTTGCAAATCAAATCCATAAAATGTTTTACAATGGCTGGTAAAAAACAAATTAAGACTGCTCTTATTTCGGTCTTTCACAAAGATGGACTTGAGGATTTGCTCAAGAGAGTCAGACAGAAGAAGGTGTGAAATTCCTTAGTACAGGTGGTACACAGGAATTCATAGAATCGATGAGTTATGAATGTCAAAGGTAGAGGATGTTACATCTTATCCTTCAATTCTCGGAGGTCGTGTGAGAACCACGCTTCATCCAAAGGTTTTTGGAGGTATTCTTTCTCGTCGTGATAATGAAAGTGATCGAGGCACAGATGAAGAATATGAGATTCCATTATCGACCTCGTTATCGTAGACCTTTATCCTTTCGAGCAGAGACTGTAGCCAGTGGTGCCAGCGCAGAAGATATTATCGAGAAGATTGATATTGGAGGTATCTCACTGATACGTGCAGGAGCAAAGAACTTCAAGGATGTTGTTATCGTACCAAGTAAAGCAGAGTATCCAGTATTGCTCCAGATTCTCAATACAAATGGTGCGCAGACAGATATCGAAGACCGAAAAATGTTTGCAGAGCGTGCTTTCGGTGTTAGTAGCCACTATGACACAGCTATCCATAGTTGGTTCACAACTGAATAAGCGCACATAAGTTAAGAATATACATTTATAAAATACACATATATTAATGGGATTATTTTCATTTATCCAGGAAATTGCTATGGACCTGGGAACGGCAAACACAATTATTATCAGCGATGATAAAATTGTTGTCGATGAGCCATCAGTAGTAGCACTGGATCGTCGCACAGATAAGATGATTGCTGTGGGAGGTGATGCAAAGATGATGTACGAGAAGGAACATCCCAATATTCATGACAATCCGCCCTTTGCGAGACGGTGTTATTGCCGACTTTACAGCTTGTGAGCAGATGATGCGTGGACTTATCAAGATGGTTCACAGCGGTAATCGTTTCTTCTCACCTTCATTGCGTATGGTAATTGGTGTTCCGTCAGGTTCTACTGAAGTGGAGCTTCGTGCCGTTCGTGACTCAGCAGAACACGCTGATGGTCGTGATGTTTTACCTTATCTTCGAACCAATGGCAGCTGCTCTTGGTATGGGGCTTGATGTAGAGGCTCAGAAGGTAACATGATTGTTGATATCGGTGGTGGTAGCACTGAAATTGCAGTTATTTCTTTGGGTGGTATCGTTTGTAATAACTCTATCCGTGTAGCAGGTGATGACACTCACTGCGGATATTCAGGAGTATAGTACGTCAGCATAATGTGAAGGTCAGTGAGCGTATGGCAGAGGCAGTATCAAGCTTCACGTAGGTTCAGCCTGACAGACCTTGGTGATGAAGCGCAGAGGACTACATTGTGCACGGCCCTAACCGCATCACGAGCTCTTCCTATGGAGGTGCCTGGCATGCTATCAGGAGATTGCTCATTGTCTTGATAGGGCTGTTGCAAAGATTGAGAATGCCGTGCTATCTGCATTGGAGAACACTCCACCTGAGCTTTATGCTGATATCGTAAAGATGGTATCTATCTCAGTGGTGGTGGTGCTTTGCTTCGTGGTATCGACAAGCGTCTGACTGATAAGATTAATATTCCATTCCATATTGCCGAAGACCCATTGCACGGTGTGGCTAGGGGTGCAGGCATTGCATTGAAGAACGTAGATCGTTTCTCGTTCTTGATGAGATAACAACTAACGTTCATGCACAATCTGACTGAGGTTCCTTGCTAAGTACAAGCATTGGTTCTTGTTCGTTGCCCTGGAAGTCTTGAGTATGGTTCTTCTGTTTCCGATTCAATGACTATCAGGGCGGTGTGGTTCACGTCAGCGAACTACGTGGCAGGTTTGGTCTATGAAGGAAGTTCAAAAGATTACCTCTTATCTAACGATGGGTGAGGTGAATGAGCTTTGACCAAACGCAATCTCGAACTGGAACGTCAGGTGAAGGAGTTGTCAGCTCAGCTGTATGATAAGACTAAAGTTCTACTTTCCTTAATAAGGGGCAGTATCGTTTCCTTTCAAAGTTCCGATTGATACAGGCAAGGTTGTTGCCAATTCGCTTGATAAACCTAATAACTTTATCACCATCAACAAGGAACATGGGATGGTGTACATAAAGATATGGGTGTTGCCTGTAGTAATGGTGTTGTGGGTATTGTCTATATGGCGGGTATCCATTATGCTGTTGTAATCCAGTGCTAAACTCAAAGTCAGAATATCAGTTGTTCTATTCAGGGACGTGACTATTTTGGTTATCTCCATTGGAATGGTGGTGCGCGTGATGTAGCTTACTTGGATGATGTTCCTCGTCATGCTAAGTTTAAGTTGAGCGATCGATGTTGTAACAGTGGATATTCTTCAGTATTCCCAGCTGGTGTGTTGGTAGGTAAGATCAAGCATGTCTATAATTCGGAAGATGGACTCTCTTATCGCCTTCAGATTCAGCTCTCAACTGACTTCGGCAATCTTCGTGATGTCTGTGTGATTGATGATGCCTCAATAAGAGATCAACGTCAAGTTATTAAGGCAGCACAGGACTCTATCAAACCTCTTGAGAATCAGATAGGGAATAGGGTACAGTAAGTAAACTGTTTTCCAGTATAATTAAGTTTGATGGGAGGTAGGATAACCGCACTTTGAAGATTAATTCTTACTTTGGTGTGAACCACTTATCCCCCTTTGATTTACGAAAAGAAAGAATGAATATAGATTTCCTAAAACGTTTGCTTTGGTTTGCTGTATTGACAGTGGCACAGGTGTTTGTACTCAATCACATCCATCTGTTTGCTGTTGCTACGCCATTGCTTTATATCTATTTTATTCTTCTGTTTCCTCGTAATTATCCTCAGTGGGCTATTCTCTTATGGGCGTTTTTAATGGGTCTAACGATTGATACCTTCTCAAATACGCACGGGTGTAGCAGCTGGTTCATTGACTTTTAATACCGCCTTACAGCCTATATGTATTGCAGCTATTCATTCCTCGATGATAGTAGTGAGGCTTTGAAGCAGGTATGGACACGCATGCACGCAATATACGTGGTATGTGGCTATTCTTACCTTGATATACAGTGTGGTATTCTTCTCTTTAGAGATGTTCAGTTTCTTTAATTTGATTGAATGGTTGCAGTGTATCGGAGGTAGTTCATTACTCACGCTTATTCTTATTCTTGTTGTTGAGAACGTAAGGAGGCGATAAGAAATGAAGAATTATGATTTAGAGAAACGTCGCCTCGTGCTTAGTGCTGTTGCAATAGGCATTGTGGTGATATATATAATACGTCTTTTGCTCTTCAGATAGCCAGTGACGACTATCGGAAGAGTGCTGACTCTAATGCTTTCTTAAAGAGATTGAGGTTCCCTTCACGTGGTTCCTCATCTCAGATAGGAATGGTAAGCTGCTGGTTTATAATCAGCCAGCTTGTGACATCATGGTAGTAACCAACGAGGATGAGAGAGGCGTCTTGATACGCTTGAGTTTTGTAAGGCACTGGAGCATAGCTAAGGCTGATTTCAACAATCGAATGGCTAATCTCAAGGATAGGAGCAAGAATCCGGGTTACTCTCCGGTTCACACACAACAATTGTTCTTGAGTCAGTTGAGCGATAAAGACTTTAGTGCTTTTTCAGGAGAAACTCTATCGTTTTCCAAGGCTTTTATATTCAAGAAACGTAGTGTTCGTCGAGTATCAGCGAGCTATCGCTGCACATGTCCTTAGTGATGATGTTGCAGAGGGTGAGTCAGGGGATATTGAAGAAGATGAATACTATCAGCCAGAGCGATTATATCGGTAAGATGGGTGTTGAGCGTGAGTATGGAAAAGACTTGCGTGGTGTAAAGGGGTACAGATTCTTTTACGTGATGCCCACGGACAGATACAAGGTCGTTATCAGGATGGTAAGTATGACCAACGTCCACATCCTGGACGTGATGTCAACTCGGTCTTGATGCAGAGCTTCGGCGCTTGGTGAACGCCTAATCGGAAGGTAAATTGGGTGCTGTTGTGGCAATCGAGACAAAGACTGGACAAATCTTAGCAATGGTTTCTGCACCAACTTTCGACCCTCGCTCGATGATTGGTAAGCTGCGTGAGTAGTATCAGCGTGAGATGACACTTGATCCTGCAAAAGCCTTTGCTCAATCGTGCTATTATAGGGACAGTATCCTCCTGGTTCAACGTTTAAGACAGGACAGGCTGTTACCTATTATTCAGAAAGGAATTGTAAACGATTCTACTCGTTATCCATGCCATCATGGATTTAAGCTTCAAAAGGACTTTCATGTCGGTTGTCATGCACATGGAGCTCCTATTGCGTTGGTGCCTTCTATCGGTACCTCTTGTAGTCGTTTAGTACTGTTGGGGACTTTATCAGATGCT
>BNJS01003447.1_pt1 | contig 24534 bp, 30 predicted proteins | sample 8540461 | NCBI WGS metagenome assembly BNJS01 (sample SAMD00202454, study PRJDB9452) | human saliva metagenome | isolation source: human saliva | place: Japan | reverse complement strand
TGCCTCAGAAGCTAACCAGTCTTTCTCCGTTTGGATAAGCGACCTCTTCGGCAATGAACAAAAACTTGATTTTGAGTTTAATGTGAAGAAAGAGTAAAGATATAAAGCCAAAATCCTCCTTTCTCTTCCAAAACAAGCTCTACTTCTAAAAGTGGGCTTGTTTTCGTTTCTACCTTTTGCGCAAAATAATGCAAATGGAAGTAGTAGTTATAGAAAAAAATCTGTTTTTGAACAGATACAAAAAGACGTACAGCAACTCAACAATTCTCTGCAAGTGGTAATGGATACTTATAAGGGATTTGGCAAAAAGAAAAGTGGTTGGACTCTCAGGAGGTTTGTCTTCTTTGGGCATTAGCAAGCGTGCCTGCAGTATTATAAAGACCAAAAACTCTTGCCTTTCTCGTGTATCCACCGCAAGAACTATTTTTAAGCGTAGTGATGTAGAACAGCTTTTTAACCCTCTAACCATCAAACCCGATGAACTTACTAACAGAAACACACCAGGAACTAAGCTCTTACCTTAGTCAGCTTGAAAAACCTAAAAGAACAAATGGACTTTTATCCTAAAAAACTTCCGTCCTGTATTTGACGGAGAGGTATTTCTATCAGAAAGGAGGTCTGTGAGCTGCCGCATATCACCAAAAGAACCCTACAGCAATACCAGTGATGATGGGCTATTTCCTATATCCAAATTGGTGGTAAAATTCTTTAAAACAAAGTGATATTCTAAAAGATTTTGGAGGCTAACTATAGGAAATAATGTGAGTTCGATATAACGAAAGTTTCACAGATTTAGCCCTTCGCTGGCGTGAGCGTTTCGTTCATGTTCTATCATAAGGGAGCTTGTAGCTCTTTATTGGAGGATTTGGTAAAAATCGTAATTTTGTAATTTGTTATGGAATGTTGATAGAAATAAAAAAATTATGAAAAATAGATACTTTAATACCTTCATACATAAGACCCCTTCTGTATATAAAGAGGATGGTAAAGAAGTTAAGGCGACAAAGATATGTATTTCTAAATTTCCTTCAGAGATTCTCTTTGATTTGATTCATTATGTGAGAAATCATTGGGAGGAGGCTATAAAGGGGTGTTATTTGTTAAGGAAGGAATAAGATTACATCATAGAGTTTTCACAAATTCTATTGATGCTCAAAATTGTATTTTTGAAGAGCAAATGGAGTTTGATAATTGTATTTTTGAAGAGCAACAGAATTTGATAAATCATCTTTTCTCTCTGATATTTCTTTTAAAAGATCTATTTTTAGAGGAAGTGATTTTAAGTCTATTTCTTTTAGAGAAGTAACTTTTGGAGGAGATGAGATTGATTTTTGTTTGACCGAGTTCTATAGTGGAGATTTTTCAAAAAGCTATCTTTAAAGAAAACTCTTCTATCGTTGATTTTAAGGGGCTAAGCTTTTATAATGTTACCTTCAATGAAGCTCAATTTAAAAAGAACTGTCTCTTTTGAAAAATTAGAGAGTCCTACAGAAATAAAAACACTAAATTTGAAAGAGCAGTTTTCTCCCAACAAGTAAATTTTTCATAATGTTTTTATTTTATGATGATATCTCTTTTTCAAAATGCTATTTTTAGAGGGAAGACCTATTTCCTAAATATAACATCAAAAATATCTGAAAAATACTATAAATAAAGAGAAGGAGTTTAGTTTTAACGGAGCTAAATTTCGAAATGAAACTTATTTTAATGGTAATAATTATATAGAGTTAAATTTTTCAGAGGTCGAATTTGGAGTGAAGGGTGAAGATATTACTATTTCGTTTAGTAATACTAAGTTCTATGAAAATATACATTTTTCATAATTGTAAATTTTTACAATAGTACTAAATTTGAGGATACTTCTTTGAGAAATTGGTAGATTTTTATTATAGCCATTTTTATCAAGGACAGCAATTTCATCTGACAGATTTTTGGATAGAGCGGTTTTTCTAATACTTTCTTTCATAAAGAAGCCAATTTATCTATTGTAGAATTAAAAGAAAATTCTTTTATCCGTTTCGAAAGTGTTGTTTTTGAGGAAGGGGATGGATATTTCTCGTAGTAATTTTGATAAAAGGGTCGATTTTTGGAATATTATAATAGAGGAAGAAGGAATAGAGAGTATTTTTGACAAAAATAAAGAAAAATGAGTATGTGAAGTACAAAGATGATTTTAGAGTTCATGAAACTCCTCCATCTGTCTATAAGCAGGTTCGAGAAAGTTTCCGAATTATAAAAATAGTTTGTATACCCAAAAACAATAGAATTGAAGGGTTGAAATTCTATGAAAAAGAAATGGAGACCTATGAAAAAGAGATTAAAAATATACAGAAGAAGAAAGCTACGAGGAAATCTAATAAATATATAAATATAATACAGATTATTCTATTATCGTTAGGTATTTTTCTATTCCTATTTTCTTTTTATACAGGAAATAAAAATATTTTATTGGATTATTTTATTATTTTTATAGCTATATTTGTTCTACTATTTACAGAAGAAAAAGGAAGTTATGATAGGTTAAAGAAGAATTTGTTAAATCAATTTGCGATACAATTTCCATTTATTCTGTTTTTTTGTGGTATTATTTATTTCCTTCTTTATAAAACTTTACAATCAAGGAAAAACCACCTTTTCTATATGGCTATTCCTGTAGTTTTTGACGTTATTCTTATATTTTTAAATTATTATAAAGATATTATAATATTAGCTATTAATAAATGGTCTAATAGTTTTAGAATGAATTGGGTTTTAGGGTTAGCTTTTACTATTGGAGTAGGAGTTGTTACCTATCTTTTTATATACATTCCATTATTGGTTATTATGGTGTATTCATGCTTTTTTTATGACTATAATCTCAACAATAATGATTGTTTCATGTTTCAATAAAATATTGAATTCAAAATGGAAACACTTAATTAGGAATTTAAGTGTTTCTACAATCATAAGAGATTTGTTAGAAAAATATGGTTACTCTATAAGTCATCTTCTGCAATTATTAGTTTATTTTTATCTATCTCTTTCTTTTTGTTTATTTCTATGTGGGGCATATAAAGTCAGGTATTTTTGATTTTTGACATTTCAAAGGAAGGTGTGAAAAGATTTGTGTTTGGATGTTTGAAAATAATAAATATTATTGATCTGAAGCCATTTGATAAGGATGTTTCAATACAAGAAGTAGTGATTTATCTTATCTCATCCTCTTCATTGGTCGTATTTTCATTGGATATGGTTATTATCAAACCATTCAGGCGTTTAGAAAATTTGGAAAATCATAAACACATGTAAAACCAATATTTGCAGGGAGGCAGACAGAGAACAGGGTAAGAACTTCGGGGTCCAATATAGGTTCTTCCATGGGAGCGACAACCCTCTTTGAACAATACCATAAGGATTTTTGTAGCAGCTGCTTGTGCCTTTAGCCTCTACTACTTCTTTAAGGTAATATTGTCTCTTGCGGTAATGCAGGATACCAAAGGACAGAGGGTGTCCATCTCTTACTCGATCATCTGCATCCACAGCACTACATGCCTTGCTCAACGGTATAGCATGGCTTCATACAATCCGTTGTCTGCCGCTATTTATCTAATCCGTGAAAATCGCAAACAGCATAATTCCGTAAACATATAAAAATCAGTGAAATTCATTTCTCATATACCCAGCTGTGGGCACTCGCTGGCTTTATGGGAACTTTCGTTATATCGAACTCATGTTAAGTAGCTCCTTTTATCTTTAATAGCTATCTTGTAAGATTTCTCTTTATCCTAAAACTAACAAAAATCTATCTGTAAGGTTTTTTTCTTTTTGCTTCTTTTCTTTCTCAAAAGAAAAGAAGGTCGTAGCTCACGACAGGCAATTGATAGCACTGACAAGCAGTCATAAAAATGCTTGTCAGTGTTGTTGTTTATACAGCTAAGGGTTGTGTACATGAGAAGTCTTTGAGGTTGAGGAAAAAGCCTCTGTAAGGAGTGAGCCCTTCTCTGAACAAGTTCCAAAGTAGGGTGCTTCCCATTTGTGAGAGAGTGGCGTTAATGAACAAATCTTGCTTGGTTAAGGCTTCGGCAAGGGAGCAACTTGAGGGTATTGTCATTTTGTTCGGATTGATGTTAATAACTCTCAAAGGCTTGGGTAATAGTAGGCAGGGTGTCTATGGGAGTAAAAAGTGTCGCTATGAGGTTGCTCAATAACTTGTAAAGTACCTAAAAATCACTTGCCCTGAATGAGTGCTGTTGCCAAAATCTAACCAATACTTAGGGTTGTTGTGGTAGTGATGGGCTCGTTCTAAATGGGTGAGTACTTCCCCAATGTTAAAACGTGCCTTTGCACTATCTACACTGAAAGGTAAATGCTTCCTCTCATTGTTTCTTCTTCAGAGGAAAAAGGTCTCAGTGCTGAATAGCTGTGTTTGCGCTCTCAATCTGTACCAAAAAAAGCGATTGATACGGCTTATTAGAGCAGTGGTTGTACATTCCTAACTCACAAGCCGAAAAAAAGCTGTCTACCAAGATTGGCAGGACTTACAAGGTCGTTGTCCCAAAGGGTTACCGATAATCCTGCGTGTCCTAAAAGCAACCAAAAGCGTGGTTGATACGTGCTAAAAGCAGTGGCTACTTGTGAGCCTGATGCCTCCTGCTCTATCAGATGTACTTTGATAGGATTGGTAGCGTTGAGCAAAAGCGGTATCAGTGAAATATATGCATTCATTTATTCCGCTTTATTTTTAATAGTTAAAATAATGAAAAGCGATACTATGATATTAATAATAAAATTCAATAAAGGGGCAGGCATTATCTTTATCTAATTCTAATTCTATAGTCTCATATTTTTTATATGGTAAAAATTTGAAGAAATTATAAATAGTTTATAAGTGACAAAAACAGAGAAAAACTAATAATATTAGCATAAACTTTTATTTTCTGAAAATGTACTATATATATAGTATATTGAATAATATAAAGAATATTGAAATTAATAATATAATAAAAGTACCTACTTTAAAGAAAGATTCATTATAAATATCCCTCGTTGCCTCAATACAATTATATAAGTGATAACACACACAGAAAAATTAAATTTACTACACCTACAAAAAGCATTACAAGCCTTTTCAACCTTTATTTTAAATAGGTTCAATAATAGAAATGGAACAATATTTGGAGCAAAAGTACTTAAAAATATGATAATAATAGATTTCATACTTACTATATTTTATTAAAAAGCAACCAGTAGAAGGGTCTCTTTTAACGAGAAAAGAAAAATTAATATCTATTTCTTCATAATCAGATATACAATCTAAAGTCCCCTCCCTTTCCTGTGTCATTTTGATATTTCTGATATGATTCATTGGTTATATATAATCCATTTGAAAATATATTTTTGACACTTTGTTATTAATAAAATCCCAATAACTCTAGAGGCTGGCTAAGAATAAGTTGGAGGATATCGATTTACTATCCTACAAAATCAAAGAATCTATAAAATAGACAACTATCTTTTGATACGTTATTTTGCACGTCTCATCACTATAAAAATTCAATTGTACCTTTTGGTGATATTCTAAAAATAAAATCTCCAGAGCACCATATAAATCATCTAATGGATCATTTATGAGACTTGTAGAATAAACACTTTCATTTATGTAATACCTATCAATAAAGTACAGTCTACATCCATCATTGTCTATTCTATATTTTTGAATTATCAAACACTACCAAACCTTTTTACATACATCTATTGAAGAAGTTTCAAATCTTTATTTTGTATCATTTCTTTCAAAGCGTTGACAGAATAAATTTATGAAGGAGGTGTCTCCCATCATTCTTATTTTTAAGCCCATTTTAAAATAGGAAGGACTCTTGAAAATTTCTTTTACCCAGTTCATTGTAGACTTTCACGTTTGTAACAATCTTTTGTATAATGAGAGCTTTGAGCCTTATCTCTATTAAACCATATTTTTGGCATTTTGCAGCTATCTCCATCTTGGATTTTTGTTTTTCCATGACTTTAGGAATAACTCCAATACATGAGATTTTTAAGAATTCTTTCACTATTAGGAAAAAGTCTGTTTTTATGAATGCTAACTCTACATATAATGAGAAAATTAAGTTTATACTCTTCTTGTTACAGAGAATCCTTAAATATATCATACACAATGCAGCTCTACTTTTCCAAATGATTTTATGTTCAAAAAGCTATGGCAAACAATAGAATCTCTATAGTTAGTTATATTTGCATCATAATATTGAATGATATAAAATTTCTATAACCCTCTTTATTTGTTGTAAAATAGAAATATAAAAGTTGTATCATCAAAAGGACAGCTATCTTTTTACTCCTTTAGAATTTACCCAATATCCATCCATAACTTTTGGATTTTCCTTTTCATCTTCTTATCAACCATAGTCCTGGGCTATGGATTGTTGTCCTGTTCTTTTCAGTGTTATTCTTATACCCTGCCATAGTTTAGTTATTGTTCTATTGATTTTTAGTTTGATGCGTTCTGTTTTATCGATTTCTGAGCTCATATCCTTTGAGTATGTCGTTTTCTAAACGTTCACCTATTATTCAAATCTATTTCATTATCAGTTGAGGTCTAAATCAGCTTCTTTTCCTGCAAGATTTTACTACCTTCTATCACTAAATAGACTTCCTCTCCTATCTTTCTCTATTTCCCAAAAATTTTATCATTGAGGTCAGTCAAAATAACTCATAATAATTTTTAGGTTTATCTTTATCAACTGTACCTATTGCACACCTCCTTCTAAACCTTGCATTATTACTTTCTTGGCACTTATTAATTCTATTTCTTCTGCAGCTGTAATATTACTTCTTCAGCTTCTTCATAAAAGTACCAGCTCTCATAGTATGGAGTATCACGGACTGTGATATATATGTTATTAACTTTTTATAAATTTCATTGATTTTGTTATTTTATATAGGGATGTATAACTATTTGATTTCTAATTGTAATTGTTACTTCTTAAAACACAGGCATCGCTCTTTCAAAAACATAGGTATCGCTTTTTAAAAGACTATAGGTATTATTTTCTGGAAAGTAATTATCTAATAAAGGGAAGCTATATACCTCAATATAAATATATAGCTACCTTTGAATAATACACTACCATTTTCTCATATTCAAGTGTGTCTAATATCTTTTGATATCTTTCCCAGCGTAAATATAACCTAGCGTTTTTGATAGAAGAAGAATTTATTTCTTTTCTCTGTCGCCTTTCCTTGCTTCTATACTTACGCGCAAACTTCCAGGTTCTCCTCAATCGCCGGCTTGTCCGTTTGATCTAGGAAGATTGCATTTGCTTCTACTAAGCATAAGTACAGCATGAATATCGTACCATTTACAGTACCATTTTTCAATGTCTTTTAGTAAGGTCTGCTAAGGACTTTTTCACCTGTGATTAGCGGGCATAGTATTTCTTCGTTCCTCCACCCGCAACAACTGGTTTGCCCTCTTTGGATAACTTTGTATTTTGATGGTATTTCTATAAAATTTTGGTTAGCTAAAATTCATTAAAAGTGAGACAAAGGTAAGGGTTTTTATTTTTGTATTCCAAAATATTTTTACTATATGATTTTTCATCACTAAGAACTGTTATTTGCTTCTTTCAGGTTATGACTAAGTGCAGTTTACCTTGTATGGCTAATCTGAGCAATTTGATTGAAAAATGGGTTTCCATTGGATACTTCGTTTTTAAATTAATACTTCTGTTTTTATCCTTATCTTTTAAGGGGACTTTTTAATAGTGTTTTTCAGTGCGATAACTCACTGTGTAGCCGTTTGCCTTTACGATAGCTTCTAAGGCTTGTCGGGCTTTGAGGGTTGCCTCTCGGTCTTGGTCACTAAGGTTCATAAAAGTGCAGTGGCTCAAAAGTTCGGATGATTATCCCTATATAGGACAGGGCTTGGGTGTCGGTTGTTAGGGGTTGTTTGAGTGTTTTCATTGAGATACTCTTTTTAGGTTAAACTACTTCTTGGGGTTCTATTTCAAACTCAATGCTTCTTTTGCTACATTGGGTTTGGTCGTACCATTACAAGTTGGTTAGGTCGTCTTGGGTAAAGGGTAGCTTGACCGCTTGCAATAGGCTTTTATCACTTCGATAGCTTTGTACTTGCTTGTGCATACTTGCATGAGGACACGGCTACTCATATAGTGCCAGCTATCAGTCTTTATAGACTAAGTAAACGCTTTCCATAGGCTGTTAGGTTTTATTAAGGGGTTGAGTTTTGGGCTTCTTTGAGTTGCTTTAGTTTAATATATAAGTCCTGCCAATAGGCTTTTAGCCTCTTATCTAACGCCTTGTGGGTGTTGTCAGTATGCTTATAGCCTCTAAAGCTATCGGCTTGCGCTAAGGCTTTATCAAGGTCGGTTACCTCTATAGGTGCACCATTGAGGTCTGTTATTATCATTTTTCAAAGTTTTTAAAAAAGTTCATCAAAACGGATGTCTTCTGTCCAATACTCATCGGAGGAGTATTTTCCATAGGCTTTTATATAGAAATCATCGTATCGGGTAAATACGCTTCGGTAAATATCCAAACGGCTTTCAGGCGTATTGAAAGAGCTAATTCCTCCTCAGTGAGTTCCACAAAAGTCCCAAGTACGTTCTTCCAAAAAAAGGATAAATCGGGCTGTTCCTCATCGCTGAGGTATAAAAGTCAGTTCTTGCCTCATAGAAACTAAGGTTCACAAAATCGAGGGTCGCTCTTTAGGGTTAGATACTTGTTGGGCTACTTTTTTTCACTTTCTCAAACCATTGCTCGGTAAGGGTGATAAGGGCAAAGTCGCAACTATCCCATTCGCTATTGGTATAGGCACTGCACCAATAGGTGTGTTGTAGGTGTTTTTGCTGATATTCATTTTCTGTTCAATTTTAAAGGGTTATACATTTAGAAAGGCAAATCGTCCTCGTCTTCCTCTGCGACTTGCCCTGCTGTGACTTGGGGCTTTGGCAAAGGTGTTATGGCATTTGCGTTATTTGTCTCACTTGCAGAGGTATTAGGTGTTACTTCTGCTTTCTTGCTAAAGTGGAATTTGATTTTGGAGGTGTGAAAAGTTCAAGCCTGCTTGAGGGTTCTCCCTCACGATTGAGCCACGCTCGTGCCGATACTCGTCCTTCCAATTCAACCAATGTGCCTTTGGTAAGATGCGGAGCAACCCCGTACTGAGCCAATAAGCACAGTCAAGGAGGTTTGCTGTACGTTTTCACCTGCTTTGTTTCGGTAGTTGTCGTTCACTGCTACAGAGAAATTAACGACTTGTTTGCCATTTGATAGGGTTTGTACTTGTGCATTTTTCGGTAAGTCTTCCTACGATATTCATAAGCGTTCTATTTGTTATTAGGTTACTAAATTTCTACTATTTGGTCTATGCGCCCATAAAGATAGGCACGGAGGCTGGTGCGGTCGATAGCATAGTATTCATACCAAGTATTATACTGCTTTACGATGAACTTTCTCAGTACATCGGAAAAAGTCAAATCGGTAGCCCAATAAAGGGGATAGCATTTCTGAAAAAGCAGTTACTATTGACCGCTTGGGTAATCCAATTTTTCTCTATTCAGGTTGAGTTTCTCACCGCTATTGAGCTTTACACGGAGCTGATAGACTTGGCAGTCTTTCAGATGTTCTAAGGGAGCTTATTTCGTGAGACACGAATTTGGTTGCGATACAGGGGTTCTTTTTCATCTTGTTGCATTTTAGGGGTTTTATGCTTCTACGGCTTGTTTGGACACGATACGCACGATTTTCGGCTTTTTAGGTTGTCTTTTTGAAATTTTTTTATTCGACAATGGGAGGAAAAAGCGGTATTCGTTTCAAAAACAATCTGTAAAAGCGGCATTTTTCTCATATTTGACATTTTTATTCGCTTAAAGGTCGGAATGAGCTGGTTTCGTTTCGAGTGCCATAAAAGGTCTGTGTTTAGCTTCTGCAAGGTTTTTCAAAAATACTACCCGCAGGACAACGGACAAGGGCTGGAGATTTTTGAAAACCCATCGAGCTTGACCTTGCAAGAAGCGTTAAAACTCTAGAAATACCTTTGCACTCGAACAACGAACCGCCATTACGTGCCTGTAAGTGTTTAAAAACAGGGAAAATAGGTGAAGTCTTAATGACGTATTTCTATTTGTGACAAACGAATACCCTTTTTCCTTATTTGTTGAAGTCTTTTCTCTTCTAATAGCTTTCTGTAAGCAACAAAAAATCCATCGACACATCTCTTTTTGAAATGTTATCAATGGATTTTTAATTCTAAGAAGAAATTTGTTAGTTATCCTATCTTTAAGTTTCTTTTAATCGTTCAGCAGCAATTTCCATATCCTTGCTAATTTTTCTCATTGGTGATTTTAGCATAAATCTGGGTGGTTTTGATATTCTTATGTCCCATCATCTTTGCTAACACTTTCCAAGGGAACCCCTTCTGTTAAGAACAGAGTACCAAAGGTATAGCGTGCCCAGTGAAAGGAGATAGGTTTTTCACGAATGATGTTACAATCTTTCATCATCTTTTTGATCAGGGAGGTTGCAATTAGCATTGGAGGGTGTAGGAAATAATGCCTCTGTACGAGTCGTACCCTCATACTTTTCAATAATTTTTCTCGGCTATATCTAACAGACGAACATTGCAAGGGATATCAGATTTCTGACGACGTTTGATAAGCCATTTGTTGCCGTCAAAGAACGATTGTAAGTGACTTTTTCTTGAGTTGCTTTGATGTCAATATACGAAAAAAACCTGTAAAAGCAACTAAAATACAAATAGGTCTCGTACTAATTCAACAGAAGCACTCTTAGGGTGATATTGTAAAAGAGTTTCTACTTCCTCTCTAAGCAAATAGCCTCTGTCTTTCTCCTCCATAGAACTTATATAATTCTTAAAAGGGATTGCGATAGATGATACCCTTTGTCTATAGCTATTTCTACCATTTTACAAAGGGGCATCATATAAAACCCATATTGTGTTGTGAGTAAGACTTTTATTAACTCTAAGATAGAAGTCAAAAGTCGTTGATAAAGTCTTCTGTAAGCTCTTTGAAAGAAATATCACTTCTGCGGTATTTGTACTGGATAAACTCGCTCAAATGAGTGTATACATTCTCGTATTTGTTGAGCGTACTATAACTTCTAACACCTTTTTCTACCATCAAAGGGCAAAGTCCTCTTTGAAACTTCTCATAGACTTTTAGCAAGGAATCTTCCATTACTCCTATGCCTAGGAAAGTAGCTTTTTAGCTTCTGAGCAGTAACCACTCCCTCGTACTTCATCAGTTCCTCATAATGAGTAACCATACGTGAGCGAATCTCTTCCAACTTGCGGTTGAGTTGGGTAGCTTCCTCTGTTTTACCTGTTACTCTGCCGTACTTCAAATCCCATTTCTGTGGAAGGATTTCAAGTTTGGTACTAAACTGAGCTACTTGATTGTCAATGGTAATACGCCCCATAATAGCAACCTTACCGTTCTTCTTTGGGGCATTCTTTTTTTAAGGTAAAACAATACCTTAAAGGTTGAGCGTTTTACTTTTTTTCATACTCTAATTTTTTTAATTTGCGAAAGTACTTTTTATCAAGTTACTGTACAATATGAAAAAAAGGTGTAAAAACACTGAAATATAACCTATTAATAAAAATTATTTTTTTCAAGGTATTAGGGTAACGATTTAGAAACCTAATTTTTGAAAAAGCCTGTCCAAATCATCTAAGACTCTGTCTTCTCTTATCTTCCTATCAAAAAATAATCCTCTTTGTATGAGCTAATTATATTATTTTTGTAGTTTTGCATTTTAAATTCTATTTTTGCAGAAAAAACAAGGAATATGTTTAGTAAAATTAGCTTATGACATGAAGCATCCTACGCTTATCATATAGCCGATGATGTGAATCAACCCTTTGAGAATCCGTACGATAGTAAGACTATTGAGCATCTTCTATATCGAAAAATTGGATAGATACCGTACAGTGGCATTATGAAGATATCATTCGTGATCTGAGATTGATCCCAAAGAAGCGCTCCTACTCAAACGAAAAATAGACGCTTTCAACCAAGACCGTACTGATACAGTAGAAGTATATGAGACAGCTATTTCCTTCATAAATACAAGGATGTGGTTCCTCAATCAGGAGCGACGATCAACACCGAGAACACATGGTGGTGGATGAGCTCTCTATCTTAGCCCTAAAAATCTATCATATGCAGCAGGAAACTGAGCGCACCGATGCCACTACTGAACATTTGCTAGTGCCGTGAAGCTCCAGTAGCTTCTCCAGCAGCGAAGACCTCTCCTTGCCCTTGACCAACTCTTGGACGAAATATCGCCGCAGGGGCGAAAATATATGAAGGTATACAAACAATGAAGATGTATAACGATGAGGAGCTGAATCCGATCTTAAGGAAATAGAGATAATTAGTCGATTTTCAGAATTTATTGTGTCTTAGTCTATTGAATTGTATAGGCTTTTTGAATCATTATTTTCTTTAAAAATATATTTTTCCAAATTATTAGGGTGTAATTGATAATTAATTTCTATCTTTGCACCCTATTACTATTAGTATGAATTTATTTGAAAACATTGGGGCTAAGCGCACCCCTACTCGAAGCGATTGATGACTTAGGGCTTCGAGCGTCCGTCTGAGGTACAACAAGCCGCTATCCCTGTATTGCTGAAGCGCCACTACCGATATGGTGGCCTTGGCACAAACAGGAACAGGAAAAACCGCTGCTTTTTGGTTTTCCACTTCTTCAACTGATTGATCCCACCCATGTATGACTCAGGGGCTCATCTTAGCTCCTACTGTGAACTGTGCTTGCAGATCGCCTCCGAGCTCAAAAGCAGTATGCTAAGTATATGCCACAGGTGCATATTGTGGCTATCTATGGGGCAAGTATAGAGGAACAAGCCCGTAGCCTCAAGAAAGGGCGCATATTATCGTGGCAACCCCTGGCCGTATGCAGGATATGATGCGCCGTGAGTTTACCCTATTGCGCAGATTAGCTATTGTGTGCTCGATGAGGCCGATGAAATGCTCAATATGGGCTTCTATGAGGATATCCGCTCTATATTATCCGAAACACCTGATGATAAGAATACTTGGCTCTTCTCGGCTACCATGCCTGCCGAGGTGGCGAAAATTAGCTAAAGAGTTTGTGCATCGTCCCAAAGAGATTACTCATAGGACATAAGAACCAAGCTTCTAACAATGTACTTCACGAATGTTATATTGTTAATGGGCGTCAGCGCTATGAGGCACTTAAGCGCTTGGCTGATGCCAATCCGTCTATCTTTTTCAGTGGTGTTCCTGTCGTACCAAGCGTGATACCCAAGCAGTAGCCGAAAAACTGATAGAGGACGGTTACAATGCGGCTGCTCTCATGGTGATCTAAGCCAGAACCAGCGTGATTTGGTAATGAAGGGTTTTTCGCGCCAAGCAAATTCAGATGCTCGTGGCAACCGATGTGGCAGCTCGCGGAATAGATGTAGATGATATCACGCATGTGATTCATTATCAACTTCCTGACGAGATAGAGACCTACACTCACCGCAGTGGTCGTACAGGGCGTGCAGGCAAGTCAGGGGTATCCATGGTCATACTCAACCAAGAGTGAGGCTAAGCGTATCAAGACCATTGAGAAGATCATCCAGAAGACTTTTGAGTATAAGTCTATCCTCAGCGGAATGGAAATCTGTGAGATACAGCTCTACCACTTGGCCAATACGATTAAGGATACACAGGTGAATCCAGTGGTCAGTGAGTATCTGCCAGCCATTTACGATGTACTGAGCAATCTAAACCGTGAGGAACTGATCCAGCGTATGGTAGCGGTAGAGTTCAATCGCTTTTTACAACTACTATAGCAAGTCCAAAAGACCTCAATGCGGAATCCCTCCGAAGGCAAGTCCTTCTCCTCTGAAGGGAAACACGCTACTTTATCAATATAGGGGAACGTGATGGTTATAATTGGCAACTACTTAAGGATTTCCTTAGAAAAATATTGGTTTGGGTAAAATGATATTTTCAAGGTAGATGTAAAAGATACTTTTTTTCTTTCTTCAATACCGAAGCGGAGATGACCCAGCTGGTATTGGATACCTTTTGCCGATTTCAAGATGGATAATCGTGCTATTCATATAGAAATCTCTCAACAACGTTCCTCAGAGGGTAAAAGGAAGAAAAAGACAGACGGGATAGAAAGGAAAAAGAGCAAGGACAAAAAAATTCTCTCACAAAGAGGATAAGAAGAAAGGTGGCAAGCGTAAAAAGCTTCTATACTTTCTCTTCTAAAGAAAAAGAAGAAAGTAATCGCAATATTTGTTATTGATCATTAAGTATTGGTCATTAATCATTAATTATTATGCATCATTTCATTAATTATTTATGTATTTTCTACGTACTGATGGTGCTTTTTAGGTAGCTTTCTGTGTGCGTAAGGCAGTAAAGTATAAGATTTTTACTTATTTGTATTATACAGCATCGGCTTTTTACTTTTTATTTCCTTTATTTTTGGAATGAATCCTTTGCTGGTGTATGGGATCAACATCGTCAGTTTTTCCTTTGATTGTTCCTCTCATGGTTACTATTTGTTACGCTTATCAGTATATTTTTCATGGGAGAGACCTTGGTACGCTTGTTTTGTGCACCTTTCCGTACCAAAAAAGAGAAAGTTATCCCCTCACGCCGACGTTTTGTCAGCCTCATAGGGATGGGGGTAGCGGCAATTCCTTTTGCGGGATGATCTATGGGATGCTTTGGGGAAGGTATAACTATAGGGTGGTAAAAGCATACCCTATATTTTTGATGATCTTCCTGAGGCTTTTGATGGTTATCGAGTAGTGCATATCTCAGATATTCATTCAGGAAGCTTTTGACAATGCTGAGAAAAGTACAATATGGGATTGATATGATCAATGCTCAACAGGAGATGTTATCTTTTTCACAGGTGACTTGGTCAATAACAAAGCTGAAGAGTGCGTCCTTGGATAGCTCACTTCAAGCAGCTACATGCCAAGGATGGAGTTTATTCCGTATTGGGAAATCACGACTATGGTGATTATGTGCAGTGGGATTCTCCAGATGAAAAAGCTAAAAACTTAGAGACACTCAAAGCAGATTCTATCAGCAGTTAGGCTTTTGTTTGCTTAATAATGAATCTGTGTTTTCTCTCGTGGGCAGCAGCGTATAGCAGTAGTAGGGAGTGGAAAAACTGGGGACAGGGATTTATCAAAAAGGAAATTTTAAAAGCAAGCCTTAAGCCAAGTAGATAAGAAGGATTTCAAAAATATTGCTTTCTCATGACCCCACTCATTGGCAGTATGAGGTGCTCAGGGATCCTAATTTCATTCACTTGACCCCAAGTGGGCATACTCATGGTATGCAGTTTGGAATAGAGATTCCAGGAGTGATCAAGTGGAGCCCTGCCGGATGGCGCTATAAGTATTGGGGAGGGGTCTATAAGGAAAAGGATAGGTATATCAATGTCAATCGTGGCTTTGGCTATTTGGCTTTTTCCAGGTCGTGTAGGTATGCCCCTGAAAATCACCGTTATTGAACTGAAAAAGAAAACGAAAAGAAGCTCTTTCTTCCGAAGGGAAATAGAAGATTTTTCTTTGTTATTTGAAGAAAAATTATACATTTGCAACGGATTTTTGTTTTTATGAAAAATGATATTGTTAGGCTAAAAATATGATTGACTTTTTAGTAAATGAAGGAAATATAAGAGGATTAGGAAAAGGGGAGTACAAATGATAAGGAAAGAAGATATAAAAATTATGGTCAGAAAAATATCAAAAACCAGTGAATTAGTATTTGTAACAATATTATTGCTCCTTACTATTTCATTTATAAGTCTTTTTTTATAGATAAAAATCCTTTTTGGAATATTCAGATAGGATTTCCATTTCCCTTTTTCCAATATAATTTTTATGGGAGATGGTTGTCAATATTTCATTTATACTCATAGTGATAATTTATTATTTTTACTATGTGATCTTATATTTCCGATGCTAATTAGCTGTGGAATGTATGCGCTATATAAAAGGACAAAGGAAAACTCAAAGCAAATATTGAGATTATCTTACAAAATTGTTTTTCCCCATCTTGATATTTTCTAGTATTTCTTTGTTGTCTTTTTCCTTTTTCCAAAAGCAAGCAAGAGTCTATGATATACATATAGGCTTCCCTTTTACTTACTATCAATATGACTATGTAGGGGAAAATTGTTTTAGGGATAAATAGGTTATGGAATAATTCTCATTTATTTTGGAATATTCTATTTGTATATTTGCTGTATTTTTATAGGTATAGTAGTACAGAAAAATTTTAATAAGTAACTGATTTTGAAAATATTTGTATGTAAATAATAACCTATAAATATTAGGGTTCAATGTAAAAACTATAATCAACATGTCTGTATTTGGAGATATAATCAGTACTAATAAAGCCTGTGCTTATTGTCTTTTATGCGGGATGGCATTATTTGGCTAAGGATGCAACCGATTCTATTCAGCAGGTAGCGGATTCTTTAGGAGAGACAGTGCGTGTCATTAAGATCGATATTGATAAGAATAAAGAGCTTACCCAAAAGCTAAAAATTAATGGGATTCCTACTTATATGATTTTCCACAAAGGGGAACTGGTATGGCGTATAGAGGCGCTTCAACCCAGTGCTAACCTGATAAATGCAATAAAAATCTTTTATAGAATCATAACAATGAATGAAGTGATTTCAAGTCTGAGCGATGGGCTTGCTTCCCTAAGCCAGGAAATGAGGTTAATTGCCTCTGACCCTATTTATCTATGGGATCTTATAGGGACTTTTGTTTTTGGGATTTCTGGGGTGTTGCTCAGATTAGAGCGTCGTATGGACATTTTCGGGATGTTCATCTTGGCTTTCGTCACAGGGGTCGGTGGGGAACCCTTCGCGATATTATGATCGAAGTATTCCTGTCTTCTGGATGAAGAATCTCATGTATATCTTTATGATTGGTGTGAGGTGTCGTCTTTACCTTGTTTTTAAAAACAAGTTTGCCGCACACTGGAACTACTGGCTATTACTTTTTGATGCTATTGGGTTGGGGAGTATTCACCATCATTGGCTTAGAAAAAGGCACTTCGATTTGACCTTTCACCTACCATTGCGATTGTTCTGGGAACTATGACTGGAAGTTTCGGAGGGGTGATTCGCGATGTCTTAGTAATAGGATGCCTGCTATTTTCCAAAAAGAAATCTATGCAACAGCTTGTGTAGCAGGAGGGTACAGTGTATTTCTTGCTCAATGGGGTTATGGCTGAGTATCACTCATGGGTCGTTTTTTATTACCATCTGTGTGGTGATTGCTGTACGTATGCTTTCTCTAAAAATATCATTGGGAGTCTACCTAAGTTTCTTAGTTAGAAGTTTTTCTTCGTGTATATAACAAAAACTATCTTATCTTTGTCCCCAGCGGAGCATGTACATAAGGCATGTAGGGGCAAAGATAAGTAGCTTTTCGCATAACATAATCCGCTATTTATAATAGAATGAAAAAGGATAAAATATTATAGTACAAGGAGCCAGAGTTCACAACTTAAAGGATATAGATGTGCAAATACCTCGCTATCAATTGGTTGTGGTTACAGGCTTATCAGGAAGTGGAAAGTCTTCTTTGGTTTTTGATACCATCTATGCTGAGGGACAGCGCCGCTATATTGAGACTTTTTCTGCTTACGCACGTCAGTTCTTAGGTGGATTAGAGCGTCCCTGATGTGGATAAGATTGACGGACTTTCTCCTGTGATAGCTATTGAGCAAAAGACTACTTCTAAGTCGCCCCCGCTCTACCGTCGGTACTATTACCGAAATCTATGACTTTCTGCGCTTTCTATGCACGTGCATCCGACGCATATGGTTATCGCACAGGCGAGAAGATGGTCAGCTATACTGATGGTCAGAATACAACAGCGATATTGGAGGATTATCGGGACAAAAACAATCCATATCTTAGCACCCTGTAGTACAGTCACGTAAGGACATTATCGCGAGCTCTTTGAGCAAATCGCCAAGCAGGGGTTTCTCAAAGTACGTGTAGATGGTCGATCCGTGAGATAGAGTATGGTATGAAGCTCGATCGCTACAAAACCCATGATATTGAGGGTGGTCATTGACCGCTTGGAGATAAAGGATAATGACACCACTCATCGCCGCTTGAGCGAGAGTATACAGACGGCCATGCGCCATGGCAGCGGCATTCTGATGGTTCTTACTGAAAAAAAGGATGCTCCTCGCTATTTTAGCCGTAACCCTAATGTGCCCCACTACTGGAATTTCCTATCCACTGCCGGAGCCCAATACTTTTCTTTCAACTCTCTAAAGGAATGTGTCCTCACTGCAATGGATTGGGGACAGTACAGGAGGTAACTCTAAGCAAGCTGATTCCTGATATGTCACTCTCCATCAAGCAAGGGGCAATTATAGCTATTGGGGCAGAGAAGAAGACTTGGATATTCCAACAATTGGAGACAATACTGCGAAAGTTCGGTCATAAGCTCTCTGATCCTGTAGAAAAACTCCCTAAGGAGGCTATAGATATGATTCTCTTTGGAGGGAAGAAAAATTCTCTGAAAAGTCTGAAACAATGGGGTAACCCGTGATTTCTATTGATTTTGAAGGAATTGTCAATTTTATAGAACAACAATACCAAGATTCCGAAAGCAGTTCCTCCATACAGCGCTGGGCAAAGTTTTATGGAAGAAAAGCCTTGCCCTGAGTGTGAGGGTTCTCGCCTAGGAAGGAAGCCTTGTATTTTCATATAGCTGACAAGAATATAGCTCAGCTTTCGGCTATGGATATAGGGGAGCTTTATGCAATGGTTCGATACCTTGCCTGAAAAACTCTCTGACAGGCAGGAGAAGATCGCTCATGAGATTCTTAAGAAATCAATGAGCGTTTACGTTTTCTCTTGGATGTGAGCCCTGGACCATCTTTCCTTAGGAAGAAGTTCTAAAGACCCTCTCAGGGGAGAAGCTACAACGAATCCGCTTTGGCTACCCAGATCGGTTCAAAAGCTACCAATGTACTCTACACCTTGGATGAACCCAGTATAGGATTGCATCAGCGTGATAATGAACGATTGATTAATTCCTTGAAATCACTTCGAGATATAGGAAATTCTGTAGTGGTGGTAGAGCATGATGCCGATATGATGCTCCATGCTGATTATGTGATTGATATTGGTCCCAAAGCAGGCAAGGGCGGGGGAAGTAATCTTTGCAGGGACTCCCAAAGAAATGCTCAAAGCACATACCTTGACAGCCTCTTATCTCAATGGAGAACGGGAAATAGAGGTACCCAAACAACGACGCAAGGGCAATGGACACTTTATAGAACTCATAGGGATGTACAGGGAATAATCTCAAAGATGTATCGGTAAAGTTTCCTTTAGGAATGATGATTGGAGTTACAGGGGTATCAGGTTCGGGGAAGTCTACCTTGATCAATGAAACTCTCTACCCGATTCTCAATGCACATTTCTACCATGCGCTCAAGAAGCCCATGCCCTATAAGCAGATTTTGGGGACTGGAACATATTGATAAGGTGATTGATATAGATCAGTCTCCTATAGGGCGTATTCCGCGCTCGAATCCTGCTACTTATACAGGAGTTTTTGGCGAGATACGAGATCTCTTTACTCATACCCCTGAGGCAATGATTCGAGGCTACAAACCAGGGCGCTTTAGCTTCAATGTCAAGACGCTGTGAGACCTGCGAAGGAGGAGGAATGAAGGTCATCGAAATGAATTTTTCTCCCGATGTGTTGGTGGAGTGTGAGACTTGTCATGGTAAGCGATTTAACCGAGAAACTCTTGAGATTCGCTACAAAGGAAAATCTATAGCTGATGTATTGGCTATGACTATAGATGAGGCTGTAGACTTTTTGAACCCATCCCGAAAATCTACCGAAAGCTCAAGACCATACAGGAGGTGGGATTGGGATACATTACCTTAGGACAGCCCTCTACAACTCTTTCGGGGAGGAGGGCGCAGCGTATCAAGCTGGCTACTGAACTTTCTAAGCGTGATACAGGCAATACCTTCTATATTTTGGACGAGCCTACGACAGGACTGCACTTTGAGGATATAAAGATTCTGATGGAGGTGCTTAACAAAGCTCACTGAAAAGGGTAATACTGTACTTATCATAGAGCACAACTTGGATGTAATCAAGATGATGGATTATCTTATCGATATAGGCTCCCGAAGGCGGAAAGGGTGGCGGAAAGGTAGTAGCTATCGGGACACCAGAGGAAGTGGCCAAGAATAAAAAGAGCTATACAGCTAAGTTCTTGAAAGAGGTTTTAAAAACAAAGAAATGAGAATAGGATTCGATGCTAAGCGGGCTTTTCATAATTTTCGTGGCTTGGGAAACTATAGCCGTGACCTGATCCGTATCTTACAAGAGAGAACTGATACAGAATTGGTGCTCTTTAATCCTTTGAAAAGGAAATTCTTAGGGTGAAACTCACTCCTAAGACTACTGAGATTACTCCTAAGGGTTTTCTTCTGGAAACGGTTCAAGAGTCTTTGGCGTCTTTTTCATATCACAACTCTTGCTCGGAAGGAGCACCTTGATATCTATCATGGACTTTCAGGGAGAGATTCCTATAGGTATATACAAGCAGGTACCTACAGTGGTTACCATACACGACCTTATTTTTCTTGCGTTTTCCCCAATGGTATACTGCTTTTGATAGGAAAATACATACTCTTAAGTTCCGCTATGCTGCCCAGAAATCGCAGCATATTATTGCCATTAGTGAACAGACTAAGCGGGATATAGTGGATTATTTCCATATAGATCCCAATAAAATATCGGTGGTATATCAGGGATGCCATGCCGCTTTTAAGCAAACTTATACAGAGGAGGAGAAAACTAAAAATACGAGAAAAAGTATGCACTTCCTGGACCGATTTGTACTCAATGTGAGGAGCTATAGAGGAGCTGAAAGAATGCTTTGGAGATTGGTAAAAGCGCTCAAAGGGACAGACTCACTGTTGGTTATGGTAGGAAGAAGACTGCTTATTATGAAAAATAGCAACCTATTGCCAGGAGAATAATATGGAATCACAGATAAGAGTGCTTTCTGGAGTTTCTATGCAGGAACTGGCTATGATATACCAAGAGGCAACTATCTTCTGCTACCCTTCTGTATTTGAGGGATTTGGTATCCCTATCATAGAAGCGCTTTTTCTCCCCTGAACTCCAGTGATTACCTCTCAGGGAAGTTGCTTTGAGGAGGCTATGGTAAGGGAGTATATGTGAATCTCTACTGAGAATACGCACAGGAGATCCGACAAGCCATAGAACAACTCCTTGCTTCCCTGAGCGTATGCAACAGATGAGGGAAGTAGGCTCATGTATGACAAAATTCACAGACAGAAGGTCTGTGAAAAATCTGTTGAACGTATATCAAAAATGATTTCTTAATCCATCAGGAGAGATTGCTGCCGAATTTCTCTTTGACTTCTCTAAGAGTTCCTTGATACTTTGTTCTTTTTCTTTCAGGGTGAGATCATCAGTACCGAAGCTGTATCTACGATGATATAGTGCTCTATCCCATCTACAATCACTACTTTGTTGGTATCGGTACGAAATGATATTGTCAGAAGCGTTTTTGAATAGGGTCAGGGCATTAACTACTTTTGCGTTGTTGGAATCTTTAGCCAATTTCTCATGAAGAGAACCCCAAGTACCCAAGTCATTCCAGTCGAACCTACTGGATATACATAGATATTGTCCGAGGGGTTCCATAGATAGCACAGTCCACCGATGTGTTTTTCTGCTTTTCCATAATTATTCTTGATAAACTCCCCATTCTTCAGGGTGTTGTAAGTGGCTTCTCCGCTTGGAAGAGCGCAAACATCTGAGGTGGTATTTCTCAAAGGCTTTTAATACACTCTGGGTTTATATGATGCCCCTTTGTAAAATATTTAGAAATAGCTATGAACAAGGTGTCATCTATCTTAATCCTTTAAATTATATAAGTCTGGAGGAAAGGAGCAGAGCTGTTACAGCAGGAAATGAAAACTCACAATATCACCTAGAGTGCTTCTGTTAGTACGGATTCTGTTGTTTTTAGTTGCTTTACAGGAGGCTTCTCTTACATTGACATCCAAGCTCAGCTCAAGAAAGTCCTTACAATCGTTCTTTGACGGCAACAAATGGCTTATCAAACGACACGATCGAAATCGTGTCCCTGCAATGTTCATCGTAGTGCTGGCCGAGAAGAAATTATTGAAAAGTATTATGAGGTGCGACTCGTACGAGGGCGTGCTACCACCCTCAATATGCAACCTCCTGGTCAAAGATGATGAAAGGTGTAACATCGTTCGTGGCGAAAACCTTCTCCTTTCACTGGGCACGCCATACCTTTGGCTCTGTTCTTAACAGAAGGAGTTCCCTGGAAAGTGTTAGCAAAGATGATGGGACACCAGAATATCAAAACCACCCAGATTTATTATAAAATCACCAATGAAAATCAACAGGGATATGGAAATTGCTGGTACGATTACTGTGGCAGAATTAAAATCCATTGATAATAACATTTCAAAAGAGATGTGTCGTGGATTTTGTTACAAGCTATCAGAAAGAGAGAAAAAGAACCAACAAAATAAGGAGAAAAGCTGTTCGTTTGCTAGGCAAAGCCACGTCATTGAACTTACCTCTATTTTCCCTGTTTTAAACATGAGCACGTATTAAGCGGTTCATTGAGCAAAGTGCCAAAAGTATTTCTGTGTTCTTAACGCTTGCAAGGTCAAGCCGATGGGTTTTCAAAAAATCTCAGCCCTTGTCCGTTGTCCTGCGGGTGGTATTGCAGCACGAGGCTAAACACAGGCTCACAGCCAGCTACTCGAAAACAGAAATAACTCATTATGCCCAAGCGAATAAAAAATGTCAATAAAGAAAAAATACCGCTTCTTGCAGATTGTTTTTTGAAACGAGAATACCGCTTTTCACTCATTGTCGAGATAAAGAATTTTTAAAGGACACTTAAAAGCTAATCGTGCGTATCGTGTCCAACAAACCGTAAGCAGTATAAAACTCACAAATGCAACAAGATGAAAAACCCTGTATTTACAACCAAATTCAATGCCACGAAATAAGCCTCAGAACATCTGAACTGCCAAGTCTGTCAGCTCCGTGTAAAAGCTCAGCCAGCGGTGACTCACCGAACAGAGAAAATTGGATTACCCAAGCGGTCCCAATGGTAACTGCTTTTTTTAGAAATGCTTATCCCCTTATTGGGCTGCCAATTTGAAACTTTCGATGTACTGAAAAAGTTTGTGTAAGCAGTATAATACTTGTTGTGAATACTATGCTATCGTACTTTCAACCTCATGCCTATCTTTGTGGACGCATGAATGACAGTGAAATTTAGTAACCTAACCTTGATAGAACAACATGATATCGTGGGAAGACTTGCCGAAAATACTGAAAGTGCAAGCCCTATCAAATAGCAAACAAGTCGTTAATTTCTCTGGCAACGATGAACGACAACTGCAAAAACAAAGCAGGTGAAAATGACCACAACAGACGCCTTTTTGACTGTGCTTGTTGGCTCCAGTACGAAGTTTGCTCCGTATCTTACAAAGGCACATTGGTTGGAGTAAGAAGGACAGTATCCTTTGAGCGTGGCTCAATCGTGAGAGGAACCTCAAGCAGCCGAACTTTCACGCCACTTGTAAAGCAGTAACACCTAATACTACAAGTGAGACAAATAACGCAAATGCCATAACACCTTTTGCCATCTAAGTCACAACAGAGAAGACGGGACGATTTGCCTTTCTGAAATGTATAACCTTTTAAGTGAACAGAAAAATATCAACAAAACACCTACAACACCTGTGGTGCATTGTTACCAATAGCGAGAATGGGATAGTTGCATTTACCCACCCATCACCTTACCGACGACTGGCAGTGAAAAAAGTAGTCCAACAAGTATCTACTAAAGGCGACGTTTGTGAACCTTAATTTCTATGAGCAGAACAGAACACCTACCCTCAGCGATAAGTGGCCCGATTATCCTTTTGGAAGAACATGCGCTTGGGCTTTGTGGAACTCACGGGAGGATGGCCTCTTTCAATGCCTGAAGCCAATTTGAGATATTTACCGAAGCATGTTGCTCGATACATTCAGTTTCCTGTAAACTATAAATCTCCTCCGGTAGTGACGGACGGACGACATCCGTTTTGAAGAACTTTAAAGTATTTGAAAATGATAATAACAGATAATGGTGCACCTATAGAGACAACCGACCTTGATGAAATATAGCGCAAACCGATAACTTTAGAAGCTAAACATGAAAACAACTTCCCACAAGACGATTAAAGATAAGTACAAAGCCTGTGGCAGGACTTATGATAGCAAAACAGCTCAAAGAGCCCAGCTTCACCCCAACAAAACCTAACAGCCTATGGAAAACGTTTGCCAGTCTATAAAACCGACGGCTAGCACCGCCATGGTAGCCGTGTCCTTATGCAAGTACTGTC
>BNJS01004003.1_pt1 | contig 24601 bp, 40 predicted proteins | sample 8540461 | NCBI WGS metagenome assembly BNJS01 (sample SAMD00202454, study PRJDB9452) | human saliva metagenome | isolation source: human saliva | place: Japan | reverse complement strand
AAAAAAAGAGATACCTTGATAAAAACTGATTTTATTGAGGTACCTTTTTATCTTAGAGTAGATGAAAATCAAGATATTTTAAAACTAGAATGTTTATTTTTAAGTTGTTATGATGTAGAATAGAATTAAGAGAAGAAATTTAGTGAATTTTACGAGGTTTATTTATGAGAGTTGAATTAGTTTCTGTTGGAACAGAGTTATTATTGGGTGATATTGTAAATACTAACACAGCGTATTTATCAAAAGAATTAGCAGCACTAGGATTGGGTGTTTTTAGACAAACAACGGTCGGAGATAATCGAGAGAGATTGCTAAAAACTTTAGAGAGTGCATTTAATGAAAATGACACAGTTATAATAACTGGAGGCTTTAGGACCCAACTGATGATGATATCACTAAAGAATGTGTAGCTGAATATTTTGGTCGTGATTTCTATTTTCACGAATATTCATGGGTGAAAATACTTGAAAGATTAACAAGATCAGGTAGAAATGTTATAACAGATAATAACAAAAAACAAGCTATGATTCCTGAGGGTGCTATAGTATTAGAGAATTTTTGTGGTACCGCACCAGGTATAATTATTGAAGAAAATAATAAACGAATCATATTAATGCCAGGACCACCAAGAGAAATGCGTGATATGTTTGAAAAAAGTGTTAAACCTTATTTAGAGAAATATAGTAAGAAAAAATTTATTTCTAAATATGTTAGGTTTTATGGTATTGGTGAATCATTGCTAGAGACGAAAATTAAAGATATAATGGATAGACAGACTAATCCAACATTAGCGTTATATGCAAAAACTGGAGAGGTGCTACTACGAATTACAGCAAGTTCAGAAAATAAAACTGAATGTGAAGAGCTGATAAATTGCCAACTAGGAGAAATAGAAAGTAGAGAAGGTGTTGGTGAGTATATTTATCTGGTTGGAGATGAAGATATCTCAAGCTCTCAAACAGAGTTGAATAGTGCAGTTGCTAATCTCCTTATTGAAAATAATTATACAATTTCCATTGCAGAGTCTTTAACTGGAGGTAAAATAGCCTCTATGTTAGTAGAAAAAAGTGGAATTTCAGATTCATTATTAGAGGGGATAGTCTGTTATTCAAATAAATCTAAGATTACTACACTAGGAGTGAAAGGAGAAACTTTAGAGAAAGTTTGGAGCTGTAAGTGAAGAGGTTGCTTGTGAGATGGTAAGAGGAGTAGCAAAAGGCCTGAATAGTGATTTTGCAGTAGCGACTACAGGAATTGCAGGACCAAATAGTGATGAAAGTGGAAAACCTGTTGGACTAGTTTATATAGCTATTTATGCCCAAGGGGAAGTTACTGTAAAAGAATGTTTATTTGTTGGTGACAGGGATTTAATCCGCTTTAGAGCAAGTGTAGAAGCACTTAATGAAGTGCGAAAAAATATTTTGAAAAAACTATAGTTTTTGCTTGAAAAAAGTTAAACTATTATGTATAATTATGATAATAAAAAAAGATATTTAAGGAGATTAATTATGTATACAATGAATTTATCTAGTTTGGAGTCGCCAGATCCCAGGTACGGGCAAGATGATGAATATTCCCAGGACTTCAATACTGAAATAGACTATGAAGATGAAATTTTATCAGATTATGCTGATGAAAGTTATAATGAAGTAGAGTTTTTCTGTTCCAGAAGAGGAATTCTTAGATTACTCTAATGAAATGTTCCTATATAAGGAGTATTCGTACGATTTTTGCGGATGATTACGAATATGATGAAGTTAGTATATCTAATGATCAAATAATGTTAGAAAAATATAAGTGAAGCTTTAAAAAAATAACATTAATAAAAAAACTAGACCTATAAGTGTATCGCTTATAGGTCAATTTTTGTGATATTTAAACAATAATTTTAATATTAAACATTAAATAATATTGTCTTGATGAAGTATTACATTATTTAAATTTAATTTTAATGATATTATGTATAATTGTTTTTTTACTGAATATGTTATAATAGAAATTAGAAAGAAAGGAGGAGAAATGTTGAAATATTGTAAAATTGTAAGTTTTGGACTATTGTGTTTTTTGTTTAACTATAACTACTAGTTCTGAAATAAAAGCAGACTATTTTACTGATTATAATACGACTGTAATGGATACGGTACTAAAGGATAATGTATTTAATTTTGATTTATTCTCTAAAAACCAGAAGTTATTCTCTTCCTACTATAAAGAATAGTGTAATTCAAAGTGGTATGGATGAATTGGAGTATAGTGCTGAATTATTAAGTTATAAAAAGAATTCTCAAAATTATTTAATTTTTCTATTCACTTGATAGTAACAATATTCCGAATGAAATTTTTTTAGAATACAATTGAAAAAAAGTGGAACTGGTAAGATAGTAGATAAAAAAATTTACTAAAAACTTTTTGTTCCGAATAGCAGAATAATAATGAATGTTACTAGTTATGATATTGATAATAAAGGAAATATAGAAAAATCTTGAATATTCTAAATCAAGTCAAGTATATTTTACTAAAAAAAGAATATTAATTTAGTTGTAACAGAAGGATCAAAAGAAGTAGTAAATAGAACTATAGAATTAAAAAAATATACCTAAGGACGATAAGGTTTCGATTTTACCGTATGAATTGGAACAGTATTATCGTCCAGATAAGTATTATATTTATACAAAAAGCTAAGATACTAGTGGATGATAAAGAAATTAGTGCGGAAAATATGGAACTTCCATACTTATCTAAAAAAATAGAAGTAAAATTAGCTCAGGATAAAGATTATTGGAATAATGTTAAGTTAGAATATCCTTCAGAATTCAAAAAGGAATGATAAAGAGTTTCTAATTAAACAAGGAGTAACATTTGCTAATTTTATTAAAGAAAAATAATATTAAGGGAATTTCTGGTAATGATTCAAGTTATGAATTTTCTGGTTATTATCTAGACAATAAGGAAATCGCAAATACTCAGGTATTGGGAAATAATATAAAAAAATTGAAGCAAAAATATAATACAAAAAAATATTATTGGATAACGGTATTACTAAGAAAGAAGTGACGTTGCTAACTGGTCAGAAACTAAGTGAAATAGATACTAAGTTCTTTGATAGAGAAAAAATATCATGTTGATAGTTATACTATTTTAGATGTAAAAGATAATTCTAAAAATTAATGAAATTAAGGATTTATCTGAAGTTAGTATCGACAATAGTATTATAGTAAAAAGCAAATTATAAAGAAAAATGTTAATACTATTAAAATTCGACAGGATGATTATAATAAACGATTTGGTAAGGTTGATGATAGTATAAAAGATAAAAGATATAGAGTGGCCTGAAACTAAAAAAATAGGGGATTTACTAGCAGAACTTCGTAAAAAAATTAAACCAAATTCAGGATATGAAGTACTATTTAGATCCAATAAGAAAGTAATCAGCGATGATGATTATATTACAGCTGAAACAGTGTTAGAGATTTACTTTAAAAAAGTAGAGAGTGAATGGGTAACTGTTAAATTTGTTGGAAGAGGAATAGATAAATTTTTATCTGATGGTCAAGATGTATTAGTAGGCTCAAAAATAGATAGTATGATAAACTTACCGACAGCAACAGGAGTAACAGAGCAAGAGTTCTTAGGTTGGCAGGCAAATAGTGATTATTTAATGGCTGGTGAAAACTCAGAAAATATCAGAGTTTCTAAAAACAAGCTATTGCAAACGAATGAGCTAGGGGCTGTAGTTACAGAAAAAGGAAAAGATATTGTATTTACTGCAGTATATAGAAAGTTATTTAATGTAGAATTTGAAAAAACTTTTGAAGGAAATATTAATCTTTCTAAAGGAACATCTAATATTTTTAAGAGTTGATGAATTTAATAATATTGGGGATGCTACAAAAAAATAATAAAAATTATAGTAGCGCCTAAATCAGGTTACTCATTATCACATTTTTATTGCAAATAAAACAGTAAAAAGTAAATATGGATAAAGGAACAAAAGAGATTTTTGTAGGTCAAAAAAATTGAAGAAAATGATCTTTTATAATATTGTTCCTACATCAGATTTAAAAATTACTCCGGTATTTAAATTAAGTGTAATTCCGTCAACACTAGAAGAAATGATAGAAAAACAATAAGATAAAAACTGTTGATGATGCATTAGATATAAAATTTGAATCAACTGAAAATATTAAAAAAATATTAGGACCACTTTACTATTTAAGGTAGTCAAAAAAGGCTTAGCAAAATGCTGAGCCTTTTTATCGTTCTTTTAGATTTTTTCTAAAAATTGTTCTACTTCATTTTGAGTTTTAGCTAGTCTTGACACAAATCGGCTAACTTCAACATTATTTTTGTAACCTACAAAAGAAGGAATACCAAAAATATCAAGAGCTTGTGCTATTTCTGGAAAATCATCACGATTAACGTAGATGAATTTTATTTCAGGAAACTTGTTCATTGTTTCTTCTAAATAACGATTAAGCATGATACAATCAGGGCACCATGTTGCAGAAAATACAAAAACAATTTTTTCATTTTCCTCTTTCAAAGTTTTAAATTGTTCTATAGAATTTAATTTTTTTCTATATAGTTAAACATATAATCACCTCATTTATGGGAAAAATTATATCATAAAAGGAAGTAATTATCATTAACAATGCTTGAATAGTTTAAATGGAAATCATTGGAAAAGTATTGAAAACCTCTGATAACGAGATGATTTTCAATTTTTGATTACAAATGTAAGCATATCTATTGAATTAAATTGTTAAATGTTGCATAATATGAAATATAGAGATTAAGTTTAACTTACGAAAAGTTAAGGAAATACTAATCTTTAGTTGATAAAAAGCTATACTATATTATAGAGGTGAAAATATGGCAAAACATTATGATTATATTGCAATTGGTGGAGGAAGCGGTGGAATAGCTTCAATTAACCGAGCTGCAATGTACGGTGTAAAAGGATTGTTAATCGAAGGTAATGAATTAGGAGGAACATGTGTAAACGTTGGATGTGTTCCTAAAAAAGTTATGTGGCATGCGTCACAAATATCTGAAAGTTTAAAACTATATGCAAATGATTATGGATTTAATTTTGGAGATGTAGAATTTGATTTCTCAAAATTAGTAGGTAATCGTTCTGCATATATTGATAGAATTCATGGTTCTTATGAACGTGGATTAAACAATAATAAAGTAGATCTAGTAAGAGGATATGCTAAATTTGTAAATAAAAATACAGTTGAAGTTAATGGTGAACAATATACAGCTGATCACATACTAATAGCGACTGGTGGACAACCAACTATCCCTAATGTTGAAGGTGCTGAGTTTGGTGTTACTTCTAATGAAGTATTTACACTTAAACAATTACCAAAACGTATTGCTGTAGTTGGTGCAGGATATATCGCAGTTGAACTTGCAGGGGTATTCAATGGATTAGGTGTTGATACTCATCTGTTTGTACGTCGCGATCGTCCTTTAAGAACATTTGATAAAGATATAGTAGATACTTTAGTAAAAGTAATTAATGAAGAAGGACCAACTCTTCATACAAATGCTATTCCTAAAAAAGTTGTAAAAAACGCTGATGACAGTGTTACTTTAGTACTTGAAGATGGACGTGAAACTACAGTTGACTTATTAATCTGGGCAATTGGTAGAAAACCATTATCTGAAAATCTTAACTTAGAAGCTGCAGGTGTGGAAGTAGATGAGCGTGGATTTATTCCAACAGACAAATACCAAAACACTAATGTAGAAGGAATTTATGCAGTTGGAGATGTAACAGGGCGACTTGCCTTAACTCCAGTTGCTGTTGCGGCAGGACGTAGATTATCAGAAAGATTATTTAATAATAAACCTGAAGAGCACTTAGATTACACTAATGTTGCTACAGTAGTATTCTCACACCCAGCGATAGGTTCTATTGGATACACAGAAGAACAGGCTATTAAAGAGTTTGGTGAAGAAAATATTAAAGTTTATAAATCATCATTCACTCCAATGTATTCTGCAATAACTAGTCACAGACAACCATGCTTTATGAAACTAGTAACTCTTGGTGAAGACGAGAAAGTTATTGGATTACATGGAATCGGTTATGGTGTTGATGAAATGATTCAAGGTTTGCTGTTGCAATTAAAATGGGAGCAACAAAACGTGATTTCGATAACACAGTAGCAATTCACCCAACAGGTTCTGAAGAATTCGTAACAATGAGATAATTATATAAAAATAGAAGCAGGAAAATTCTAAAATTTTGATTTATTAAAATCAATCTTATTGAATTGACCTGCTTATTTTATTTGACATTAATATTAAATAGGAGTATTCTGAACTTGGGAGGAGATTACTATGAAAAAAATTATTAAAAACAGTAATTATTGGAATATTCACAGTATCTATATCAACGGGTTGTGTAAGGTTTAGTAAAGAGGATGCAGAAACAAATGTTACAAAAAGAATCTTCTAATAAGGTATTTAAAGAATGGATTGGAGAAAAAGGAATAGACAGTATTAAAATTAGCACAATAAAAAAATAATGTTAAAAGTCTATTATCATGATAATGAAACAATTCTAATAAAAGGGAATTTTAAGGGGAATTATAAGTATAATACTAATAATAACTTGCTAGATATTACTTCATCTGCAGAGGAATCAGATGAAAATAGTCTAACGATATATCTTCCCAAAAAAAGAATATAAAAAGTATTAGTATAGAAAAATAAAGATGCAACTTCGAAAAATATTTGATGTTAATGTTAAGAATTTAGTTGTTAATAGTAATGATGAGATAGTTGTTGATGGAGCTGAAGTAGAAAAACCTTAAATTATCTACTGATAATAAAAAGGTACAGATTACTAAAGATACTATAAAAAGTGCAGTAATTGAAACAAAAAAATAATACGAAAAATAATAGTAGATCAAACTAAAGTGAATTCTATGAATTTGTTAACAGATGCTGGTGATATATTTTGCTAAGATAGTAGGTAATAAAGAAGATTATCAAATTAATTACAGTAAGAATACAACAGCTGCTAAGGAAAAACAAATAACAGCAATTTCAAATAAAGGAAAAAGTCGAAATTAGCTTTATTTAAATTAGAATCTGAATTTTTCGAAATATTAAATAAGAGATGGATTTTAATATGTCCATCTCTTTAGTTTTAAAATTTCCCATTTTTTTATGAAATTTTTCTAGTTTTCTTCTATCTTTATCACTCATTCGAATATGTCTATTTTTTTAATTCTCTTGAATTGTGTTTTCTGGGTTATTTTTAGAAACATTTTGTTTTCTATCTTTTTAACTCTTTTATAAACATGTGACAATCTCTTAGAATGGCTCCATAGCCAAGTGTTGTATCACGTTCATCATTATCATCACTTACAACTATAATATCCACAAAGTGATTAATTCTTAATTCACGAGTTTTTCTTTCTATCCATTGATCAGCACGTTCTCCAGTTTTTGTATAAACAATACTGATAGGTGGTTCTTCTTTTATATATTCTTTTGCACGAGTTAGATAAGCGTCAAATACGCAGTAAACGATATAGTTATTGCCACCTGCATATTCGCGAAGCATATCAATTAGAATGTCTCGTTCGGTAGGAAAGGTAGAGCTTTTTATTAAGTCATATTCTTTCATACGAAAAAGTAAATTATAACCGTCAATAAATAAATATTGTTTTTTCATAAAAAGTCCTCCTTTGATAATTTAATTAATTTCTTTCCTCATATCTACATGCTCAATACCAGCGTCTAAATATATTATGTCATTAACTCGATTATAATCTAATGATTTATAGAAGTTTTCGGCTTGTATTTGAGCACTAAGTTCGATAATTATTTTTCTTTTTAAAATTTGCTGTGCGATATTTTCGCATCCAATAATAAGTTCACGTCCAATTCCTTGACCGCGGTATTCTTTATCAATAACAACGCGTCCGATGTGAATAACATCTTTATCCATATCGATAAGACGTGCGACTCCGATAAGTTTATCGTTATTAAAATATCCAATATGAACTGTATTTTCGCTATAATCTTTTTCATCTAATTCTAGTTCAATAGGAACTTTTTGTTCTTTAACAAATACTTCAATACGAAGAGCAAAACCAAGATCGAGCTCTTCTTTAGATTCTAATATCTTAATCATTAGATTTTATTCTTTCATACATAATGATTCCAGCTGCTACAGAGGCATTTAAGCTCTGAATTTTTCCTAGCATTGGTAGGTGATATAAGAAGTCACACTCATTAGTAACAACTTTACTCATACCTTCACCTTCGTTACCAATTACAATAGCTAAAGGTACATCTTTTGCAATTTTCGTATAATCTTCAGAACGTTCTGCTAGTGTAGTTCCAGCAATCCAGAATCCTTTTTCTTTTAGCTTTTTAATAGCATCAGTTAAATTTGAAACACGAATAACAGGCATATGTTCAATTGCCCCAGCAGATGCTTTAACTGCAGTTTGACTAACTACAGCAGCACGACGTTTAGGGATTATTATTGCTTTAACACCACTTGCTTCAGCAGTTCTAATAATCGCTCCAAGGTTATGTGGATCTTCAATATGATCTAAAATTAGTAGAGTAGTATCCTTATTAATCTCTAGATTATTTACTACTTCATCAAGTTCAAAATAAGAATACGGTGCTACATAGGCGATAACCCCTTGGTGACGCTCAGTAGTTGAGTTATCTAATTTACGTTTTGGAACTTCTTGACAAATGATTTTTTTCTCATTTGCGATGGCGAAAAATAGATTTTAATCTTCCTTTTCAATACCTTCTTGGAATAAAATTTTATTAATTTCGCGTCCTGATTTAATTGCTTCTAATATAGCGTTACGACCAGCAATTACTTCTTTATCTAAATCAACCTCAGGAGTTTGAACTTGTGATTTTTGTTCTTTGTTTTTTAGTCTTAGTTCTTTATAGTGTTTATTGTTTTTCTTCATATAATCTAATTATGTAGTTAAACATTTCCTCCAATCTTTCAAAGTTTTTCTAAATATAAATAACCGAATACAGCCTCTAAACCTGTAGCAAGTTTATACTCCATAATACTTGCATTCTTTGCTTTTAGAGTTATGATTTTTTTGCACGGTTATAAATTTTTTTTCTTCTTGTTCTGTTAATATACTATTATTTAATATGTTTTCCATAAAACTCGCTTGAGCTCTCGCTGATACGATAGTAGATACTGTTTTGTGAAGATCATTTATTTTTCCTAAGTGATTTTTCATAACGTATTCTCTACTCATAATATCATAGATGCTGTCTCCAATGTAGGCAAGGGTTAAAGCTTGCATTTGATTAGGATTAGCGAAGTTTTTTTCGGTAAATTTAAAAGTTATATTTTTTTCCATCGTACACCCTGTTTAGTATCTTCTAAGATAATTCCTTGTTCTTTTAAATCATCTCTAATTTTATCAGCTAAGGCGAAGTCACGGTTTTTACGAGCTTCCTCACGTTCAGCTATTAAACTTTCGATGTGTTCACTATCAAGTGTATTATCTTCTTTTACGTTTATTCCAAGAATAGAACTATAAGTTTCAAATGCAGCGTTAATTAGCTCTAAAGTTTCTTTGTTGACAGCTTCTTTTGCTGTGTATGAATTAGATATTCTCACGATTTCATACCAAGAAGAAAGTGCATTTGCTGTATTGAAATCATCTTGCATATATTCTTCAAATTTGTTTAATTCTTCTGTAACTAATGCTACAACTTCTGTATCAAGTTTTTCTTCAGTCATATTATTATTTAATCTGAATTGTAGGTTTTGATAAGAAGTTTTAATTTTTTCATAGTTTGTTTTCGCAAGTTCAATGTTTTCTAATGTGTAGTTAATTGGAGTTCTGTAGTGAACTGTTAACATGAATAAGCGAAGTACCATTGGGTCTATTTCTGCAATAATATCTTTTACAAGGCGGAAGTTACCTAAGCTTTTACTCATTTTAACATTATCGATATTAATAAATGCATTATGCATCCAATAGTTGCTGAATGGTGCATGGTTGTGACATTCAGACTGTGCAATTTCATTCTCGTGGTGAGGGAATGTTAAGTCTTGTCCACCAGCGTGGATGTCGATTGTATCACCTAGAGTTTCTTTTGCCATTACAGAACATTCAATATGCCAACCTGGACGGCCTTCACCAAATGGGCTATCCCATTTTACTTCACCTGGTTTAGCTTTTTTCCACAATGCGAAATCTAGAGGATCTTCTTTATGTTCCCCAACTTCAATACGAGCACCGCTAATTAGGTCATCGATAGATTGTTTACTTAATTTTCCGTAATCTTCTTTTTTACGTGTTCTGAAATAAACATCGCCGTTTGCTTCATATGCATAACCTTCCTCAACAAGTTTTGCGATGAAGTTAATTATTTCTTGCATGTATTCAGTAACACGAGGATTTTTCGTCGCTCTCTTACATCCAAGTGCATCATAATCTTTAAAGAAGGCATTAATGTATTTGTCAGTTAATTCACTTGTAGAAATTCCTTCTTCATTACTAGCTTTAATAATTTTATCATCAACGTCTGTAAAGTTAGAGATAAAATCTACTTCGTAACCACTATGTTCTAAATATTTGCGAACAACGTCAAAAACGATAATAGGACGCGCATTACCAATGTGAATATAATTGTAAACAGTAGGTCCACAAACATACATTCTCACTTTTATTTTCTTCAATTGTTTTTAAAAATTTCTTTTTGTTTTGTTAATGTATTATAGAGTTTAATCATATATAGCTCCTTTTTAAAAGGGAATCCGTAAATAGAAAATTATTACTCGCATAAATTATCTAAAAACAACTCCCAAAAATTTCTTCAATATCATAATAACTAAAAAAAGTCTATTACCTAAATTTTAACACAAAATGCCTATAAAATGAATTATTTCTTAATGTTTTATGAAAAGATAATCAATTTTTTTAATTTGTTTTAAATATTGATTTGTATTAAAAATATATACAGGATAAAAAAATAAAGGATAAGGATATCATGAAATTATCAGATACGATTTATACAACTGATCAACATAAACAGTCGAAAAAATGTTTTTAATAGTACTTGGAACAATTTTTATTTTCAATATATGCTGGATTATTAATACCGGTAAATAATATTGGAGCAGGTGGAGCTTTAGGGTTAAGCCTAGTAATAAATAAACTAACAGGAATAAAAATTGGTACTGCACAGTTTGTTCTAAATGTACCGTTATTTTATTTAGGATTTAGATATATTGGCCGAAAGTTCGTAATTCTGACAGGAATTGTGATAAGTGTATCATCGTTTTTGATAAATAATCTACCAAAAATTATACCACCAGTAAATCTAGGAGATTCTCTAGTTGCTGCTATTTTTTGTGGAATTATTTCGGGATTAGCGATGTGTTGCCTTCTAGTGGCAGGAGCTTCAACTGGAGGGACAGACATCACAGGGAAATTCATCTCATCACAGTTTAACTATAGTTTACCAACTGTATTTCTAATTCAAGACATTACAATATATACGATTGTCTGGATATTTTTTGATATAAAATATGTAATGTATGCTCTTGTTATGAGTTTTGTACGTAATCAGACGATGAAAGGTGTTCAGAAATTCTTCTCAGCTTATATTCAATGTACAATTATTTGTAGTAATCCAGAAAGAATGGTTGAGGTAATAAATAATACTTTACATAGAGGATCGACAATTATGGATGTAGAAGGGTGGGTTATTCACACGAGAAGAAACGAATGATAATTTTGGTCATTCAACAAAATGAAATGCATCTACTGCGTAAATTGGTAGCAAAAAAATTGTCCAGAAGCATTTATTACTGTAAGTGCTGTAAATACGATAGTAGGTAACTTTTAAAAGAACATTCTTATAGATTATAGATTTTATACAAGATTCGGGGCTGACCAAAATGACCTAACTTTTAACAAAAGTGTATATGAGAACTCATAGACGCAGTGGTTTATTGATATCTAAAAATCGCTTTAGAAAAGCTTTTTATATATCTAATAAACTGTGCAGGGTGACTCGACAAAAATCGATTTCTTCGAAATCACGATTTTTGAGTCACTCCCGATTTTTATTTAAATTTAAAGTGTTATTTTATTGGGGATATAGAATGATAAGAAAGGGAAAAAGTTGCTAATTGACCATTTTTGATATATAATATCTAGTGAAAAACGAAAATTAGGGAGGTAAGAAAATGAATTTAATTCCTACAGTAATAGAGCAAACTTCTCAAGGGGAAAGAGCATACGATATTTATTCAAGATTATTAAAAGACAGAATTATAATTCTAGGTTCTGATGTAAATGATCAAGTAGCAAATTCAATAACAAGTCAGCTTTTATTTTTAGAAGCACAAGATAGTGAAAAAGATATATATTTTTATATTAATTCACCAGGTGGAAGTGTAACAGCTGGTTTTGCAATTTATGATACAATGCAACATATTAAATGTGATGTTGTTACTATTTGTATGGGGATGGCAGCTAGTATGGGTGCATTCTTACTTGCAGCTGGGACTATTGGTAAACGATATGCTCTTCCAAATGCAGAAGTAATGATTCACCAACCATTAGGTGGTGCACAAGGTCAAGCAACAGAAATAGAAATTGCAGCTAGACACATTCTAAGAACGAGAGAAAAATTAAACAAAATCTTAGCAGATAGAACAGGTCAAACTATTAAGACTATTGAACGTGATACAGAACGTGATAATTATCTAACAGCAGAAGAGGCATGTGAGTATGGACTAGTAGACAAAGTAATGTATCCAGAAAACAATAAACTTCAGAAAAAAGAAAGACCAAAAAAAGCTACTAAAAAAGCAGCCAAAAAATCAGAATAGATAAGAAAAAGGAACTGAGCTAAAAACTCAATTCCTTTTTTTATTATATTTTCCAAACTTTTTCCAATAGTATTTCTAATTTCGTAATTATCCATAAAGTACTCTACATTTCCATTGAAATGACGTTTGAAATTGAAGAACGCTATAATCAGTAGCGTTTTTCAGATGTGAAATTTTTAGATGTTCCAAAGAAATTAAAAATTTTTGAACTGATTTCTAATCGCATATTTAATCATTGTATACATTACTAAGTATGAACCGTTAAATCTAGAAAATTCTTTTTCATTCCCCCAGTAAAGTAGATGAAATCTTGTTTTGTCTCTATAAAACTTGCACATGAAAGATAAACAATATTTCCATTTTCTTTTTTTAAAGAAGATATCTTAGCTATTTTTTTCATTATTGAGATCAATTGATTCAGTTATTCTAGTTATTTTATTCATAGTTTTTTTCTGGATTTACTTTTTCCGGTATCAAGTTTTTTTCTGTTAGTTTATTTTTCTATGTTGTATTCTTTAATTTCTTCATTTAATTTAGAAATAAGTAAATTACAATCTAAATAAGAAACCATAAGGTGAAGCTTATCACCTAATGCAGTTTTCAGATTTCTAAAGTATTCACTAGTTCTGATCTGAAAGTTAATTCTATCTTCTGTACTTTTGTTTATTGAATCAAATATTTCGGCATCTTTATCATTAAAAAATGTCGATTTCTTTTACAATTATTCCTTCTTTTATTGCTTTGTTAATAGATCGTTTAGCCATAGTCGAAACAGTTTTTCAATATTGTATCTTCAGTAAGAGTTTCTTCTAATTCTCTGAGTATATACAACGAGAAGCTAGAGTAGGGTTTGTGAATAAGTCATCATTAAGCGGTTTGTATCCTAGTGAAGTTAATATTTTATCTGTTTTAATAGCTTCCTTAGTAGTTTCAATATATTCGATATCTTTATAAATTTGTTCATTTAAGAATGGATTTGACCTCACACATAGAACACGAAAAATCTTTAGCAAAATATTTTTAATTCAGTCATATAAAATGTTACTAATTCTGTGTTGGAATAATCCATTATAGGACCGTGTTGAGCAGTAACTTTATAGAAGAATTTTTGTAAGGGAAGTAAATAAATGTTGCATATGCTAGAACTGTGTTATTTTCCTTTACTGCAAGAATTTTTTTGTCTTTAGTTTATTGAAATTTAGCATTTTACTATATACAGCAGCTTGTTGCAAAAAGTAACGATTATTATTTTTTTCTTGTACTATTTGTAGTTCGTCGCTGCTAATTTCTGTAAATATCATTAAGATGCTCCTTATATAAAATTTAATATAGTCCTATAAGATTATATAATAAATAAAAAGTAAAATTAAAGTAATAACTATTTTTTTAGGATTACTTATTTTGGGATAAAATATCAATTATAAAAAGGTTAATTATAATATTCGTGATGTTAACTTTCTAAGTAGAGTAAAACATATATAAAATTTATTCACGATATAATATATATTACTACAAGAATAAGAGAATTCAATCAAAAACAAAATGGATGCCTCCTGTATAATATAGGGAAACATCCACTTATTTAAACAAAATATATACATGTCCAGAATCTTTTGGTACACATTACAATTATAACATTTTTTTATATTTTTTTATTTTTTTATATTACTTATCATTAGTATGAACTTATTATTAATAGTATTAGTATTGCAATGCTTGGTAATTTAATTGGTGCAATTATTGCAAGTATTGTTCCACATGTAGTAATAGGAACTCCTTGATAATATCCATTTTTCATTTTTGTAACATTAAATCTAGCTAATCGATAAGCCCCACAACATACGTATATACCACAAAGAATAGCTACAATAACCATTAATAAAGTTGATGGTTTATCATTAGTAACAAATATTTCAAAAACGAGCATGGCAGGAGCAACTCCGAAGCTTACCACATCACATAGTGAATCTAAGTCGTGACCTATTTCAGAAACAACTCCAAGTTTTCTTGCGACAATACCATCGTATCTATCTGCAAGCATGGCTAAAATAATAAAGACAGTACCCCAGATAAAATATTTATGTGATGTTGTTAAAATAGACATAAAACCACAAAAAATATTACAAAGGGTAAGATAATTAGGTATGAAGTTTTTATTCATTTTAAAAGTCAACCTCCAATATTGATATTATAATTATAGTACAAATTTGTAATAATGTCTAAGAAAAGATGAAATTTATAAAAAATAAAGGAGTAAAAATATTATTTACTGTAGTTGTCTAACATTGTTAAACCTGTTATAATTAGGGATGAGATTGATTTTGGGGTGCACTATGAGAAAAAAATGTTAAAAAAATATAAATTTCAAAAAAATTTTAAAAAGAATTATTTATAATATCTTTGGGATGCGCTATTTATTCTTTTGCTATTATGCATTTTAATGTACCGAATAAATTAGCAGAAGGTGGAGGAACAGGGATAGCATTATTACTCTTATATGCAGTTGGATTATCGGTATCTATTGGTACTATACTAGTAAATATTCCTTTTGTTAATTATTGGATATAAAAATGCTAGATAGGAAAATGATGCTATATACAGTTTATGGTATTATTATGTTAACATTTTGGATAGGAATATTTGAAAAGTATCATATAGTAATAGATCTTGGTGGAGATAGGTTGCTGGCTGCTGTATTTGGAGGATTATTAGCTGGTCTAGGTCTAGGGATAGTCTTTCTAGCAGGAGGAACAACAGGGGGAGTAGATATAGTAGCAAAAATTGTTCAACTTTATACAGGTAGTTCAATCGGAAGAATCATTCAAATTATTGATGGTATTATCATTGTATTAACATTTGTGGTAGTTAAGAGTTTTCCAGCGATTCTATATACTTTAATTTATATTTTTATATGTACTAAAGTAATAGATTATGTTGTTGAAGGTGGAGTTCCTGGAAAAGGTGTAATGATAGTTTCATCTGAAATAGAACTTATCACTAAAAAAATCCAAGAAGATATGAGTCGTGGGTTAACTTATATAAAAGGACAAGGAAGCTATTCTAAGAAAGATTTGAATATAGGTTATTGTGTAGTTTCAAGAAATGAAATAGGAAAATTGAAATCTTTAGTTTATAAAATTGATCCTCGGGCTTTTGTGACAATAACCGAAGTTCATGATATTATAGGAGAAGGATTCAGTTATGATCAACCGAAAAAAATCAAATCTAAGTTTTAAGAAGAATCAATAGTAAAGAATCTGAGAAGGGAATTTAGTTGAATTTCTTTCTCAGATTTATATTTAAAGGAGAGAAGTGTAGATAATATGTTGAAAAATTATTACATAAGAGTAGTGAGCACTGTATTATTAATATCGATTTGTTGTTCGTTATTTGGTCAAACGTTATTAAAGCTAATAGAGTTAACTAGTAATTATTACAAGTATTTATTAATTTTAACGCCATTGATATTAATCTTTACTAAGTTTAGTAATAAATATTTACATACCGGAAAAGCGATAGGTATGAAGTATTTTATTGAAGCGGCAACTAATAAAAAAAGAGAAAGTTACATGGAAATTTCCGTTTATTTTGACTTTAAATACTTTATTGGCACATAGCTTCGGTGTGAGTGTAGGGACGTGAAGGAGTAGCTGTGCAATTAGGGTGGAGCAATTGGTGGTAATATGGCTTCAAATGATTTCAGTACAGAGAAAAACAATTTTTTTCGTAAAATTAGGAATGATTTGTGGTTTTGCTGGATTATTCCAAACTCCATTAGCTGCTGTAGTATTCATTTTAGAGGTTGTTAGTGGCAAATTTAACTTTACAATAAATAAAAATTTATGAGTATGTAATATATATTGTAGCAGCGTATATAAGTGCATTTTTGTCACATAAATTAGGTTTGGAAAAATTTTCGTAGCAATAGATGTAAGTGAAATTAATATAAATTTAGAGTTTATTTCTAAATTAGTTTTAGTTGGAGTTATTTTTGTTTTTTGTAGGAATCTTATTTGTTCTCCTTCAAAAGAAAAAAATAAAAGAATTAGTAGCTATTAATAAGAATATAACATGGATACTTTTAGCAGCTTTTATATTAACTAGTTTCGTTTTCGAGTACAGATATGCCTCGTTAGGTACGAATTTAATTGGGATATCTTTTACAAACTTTGAACAGATTCAAGTTTATGATTTTATGCTAAAAATCGTATTAACAGCAGTTTGTACGGGGATTGGCTTTAGCGGAGGAGAGGTTACGCCGTTATTTGCGATTGGAGCGACTTGTGGTGTGATTTTAGGAACTTGGTTGGGCCTACCTATTTTAGTAACAGCAGCCTTAGGATATTGTTTAGTATTTTCAGCGGCAACTAAGACATACATTGCACCTATATTTCTTGCGTTAGAAGTATTTGGATATAAATTAATGTTTTTTACAGTAATACCTGCGGTGTTAATCTATTTAATCAATAAAAAATATAGTATTTATAAATAATTAAATACACCCTAGTGAGAAAGTTCACGCTAGGGTGTATTATTATAATCCAAGTATATTTAGTATCTCTTTTTATATTTAAGTTTTTGTTCATCTTGATTTTGTTCATCAAGATTTATTTTTTTATTTCAGATACAATTTCACCAGGTTTATTTTTAATGATATAAATTCTGTCACTTAGGTCAATAGCCTCGTCTATATCGTGGGTGATTAGTAGAGTAGTTATATCAAGTTTATTCTTGATTTCAAGATACCAAGAATGTAATGATATTTTTGTAATGGCATCAAGTGCACTGAAAGGTTCGTCTAGTAAGAATAGTTCTTCTTTAAACATATATGTACGAAGTAGTGCAACCTTTGACGCATTCCGCCACTTAACTCACTAGGATATTTATCTTTATATTCGTAAAGATTAAATAATTTAAGATTCTTTATCGCTTCTTCTTCTGCTTCTTTTTATTAATTTTTTTCTTATTAAAAAGAGGAAGTATAATGTTTTGAATAATAGTCTTATGTTCCAATAATAAGTCTTTTTGAAGCATGTAACTTACACGACCTTTATAGTCTGTGTTACCTTTTATAGAGATTTCTCCACTTTGAAGAGAATTTATACCTGCGATAATATTGAAAAGTGTGGTTTTTACCAACACCACTTCCACCAAGTATAGATACGACTTCACCTTTATCGACATGAATGTTTATATCTTTTAGTATTTTATTGTTTGGATAATTGAAAGATAAGTTTTTTATTGATAGTATATTCATTATTTTATATAGTCATTGCTGAATCCAGTGTTTTCTGCAAGAGGTTGTTTTGTAATTTTGTTTTCGTTAACCCAACGGTAGAATGTATTCCATCTGTTAGCATCGAATTCACCCCAGTGATCTTTGTTTGATGCATATTGTTTAGATAGATATTTTTGAGATTCAAGGATGAAATCTTTTTTATCTTTTAATTCTGGAGCATTTTTGATTAAAATCTCTGCAGCTTCTTCAGGATGTTCTATAGCGTAGACATATCCTTTCTTAATAGCTCTAAGAACTTTTTAGCCTCTTCTTTATTTTCTTTTAAGTAATCGTTATTAGCAATAATTACTGGAGAATAGTAGTCTAAATCTTTATTGAAATCTTTTAGATAGAAGTAGTTAATATCTAATTTCATGCTTTCAGCTAATTTACCATCCCATGCATAGTAAATCCAAGCAGCATCGAAAAGACCATTTTCTAGTGGAGTAACAGAGTTTGTATCTGTATTCGGAGCTAGATTTAATTTGTTAGCATCTCCACCTTGCTTTTGGATTAATGATTTAACCATTGCTAATTCTACTGGATCATTCCAAGTTCCATACTTTTTACCTTCAAGGTCTTTTGGTTCTTTGATATTGTTTTTCTTAAGTGAAATGATACCAGAAGTGTTGTGTTCGATAATTGCAGCTACGGCAGTGATTCCTGCACCTTTAGAAAGTTTGTTAGCCATTGAGTCTTGGTAGTAAATACCAAAAGGTGCTTTATTATTAATAATTAAGTCAGAAGTACTGTCTTCAGGTGCTGGCTTAATGTCAAGGTCAATACCTTCTTCAGCGAAGTATCCTTTTTCTTTAGCTACATATAAACCAGTGTGGTTTGTGTTAATCGCCCAGTCAAGTACGAAATCCACTTTTTTAAGTTCTTTTTTTTCTGCATTTTTATTAACTGTACTACATGCAGTTAATGAAATTGCTAAGATAAAAAGCAAAAATGCTAGTTAATATCTTTTTCATGATTTTCTCCTATGTATTTCCATTTAATAAATTTTTTTCTCACTTAGTTTAACAAGTTCGATACTTAATAAACTGATAACAGATACTAGTATTATGATTGCGAACATAGTATCGTATTCAAATAATTTTTTCGCTTTAATCATATAAACTCCAAGTCCTTCAAATCCACCTAACCATTCAGCAACCACTGCTGCTATAAAGGCATAAGATACACTCACTCTAAGTCCGGCATAAAAGTAGCTAAGACTAGTTGGAATTTTTACGTGCCAAAGTATTTGTAATTTACTGGCATTCATTAGTTGTAATAAAGTAATCATATCTTTATCACAGTTTCTAAATCCATCTAGTATACTTACAACTATTGGGAAAGTTGTTGTTATAACAATTAATACAATTTTTGGTGTAAGTCCATATCCTAACCATAAAACAAGAATAGGTGCAATTGCAATAGTTGGTATAGTTTGAGTTAATACAAGAAGGGGATAGATAGCCTTGTTAAATATAGGAATACTATCCATAATTAAAGCAAGAAGCCATGCTATGACTATCCCTAGGAATAGACCTATTATAGCCTCGAGTAGGGTGATTTTGCTGTGAAATATTAATAGTTCGTAATTTTTTATACATGCTTTTACTATTTCAACAGGTGTAGGTATGATGTATTTTGGAAGTAGTCCGAGATTACCAGCTCCTTGCCAAATAATCACTAGGAACAACATTGAAATAGTTGCTGCATATTTATTGATTAAATTTGTCAATTTTTTTCATTTATAGTTAAAACTTCTCCATAATTAATTTTTCACATTTGCAAAAAAATATTTTTTTACTATCCTCACCCGCTAGGATAAGACATTCTTTAAGAGTATCCATAAGCTCATTGAATTCACCTTCAAATACAGTTTCGAATGGAGTAACGGTTACATTTGAATGCTTATTTTGTAGAAAATAGATAACTTTATCTATGATTTTTAATCTTCCATCATGATTATCAAGCGGAAGAATTTGTAATGCAATACTGCAATTTATCAAAATAAAAAACCTCCTTACAATATAAGGGGGGTCTAAGTTTGTCTTTAAGCTAAGTGTACCTACGCTGGCATTATCCAGATCAGGTTCGGTCGAAATATTAATATTTCCTCTCAGACTGTTCACAGACTCCCGTACAGATAATTATAGCATATAGATAAAAAAATACAATAATAGTGCTTACAAAATAATATTCTATATTTTGATATTGTTAATATAAGGGAATTATTTTTGATTTTTATATTAATATATGATAGAATAATTTATCATATAATAAAAAAATTAAAGAGGGATATACTAGTGAAAAATTTTTAAGAGAAATTATTGAATGGGTAGTAGTTGTAGTAGTTTCTATTGCTATTTACCTTCTTATAAGCACATACCTTATCGCACCTTTTACAGTAAAAGGACATTCGATGGATTATACATTTGCTGATAACGACAAGGTTTTTGTTAATAAATTCAGTAAAAATTATGAGCGAGGAGACGAGGTTGTCTTCCATGCAAATGAAACTGATGATTATATTAAACGTATAATCGGAGTTCCTGGAGATACTATTGAATACAGAAATGATGTATTATATGTGAATGGACAAAAAGTTGACGAACCGTACTTAGCTCAAAAAATAAAAGAAGCTAATGCTTCTGGAACTGCACCATTTACACCAGACTTCAATATTGAATTTTTAAGTAGTACAAAATCTAAAACTGTGCCAGAAGGGACATACTTTGTATTAGGAGATAACAGACAACACAGTACAGATAGTCGTGTATTTGGATTTGTTAAAAAAGAAGCAATGATAGGGAAAGTAAGCTTAAGATACTATCCATTTAGTTCATTCAAATTCTTTTTAGTAAATACTAATAGAAAAAAATTCAATATATCGAATTATTTTAGTTGCTAAAAAAATTTAGCGTTATGCTAGAATAATATACGGGCACTCTTAAAGAGTGATTTAAGAAACCACCCCCTGCGAAGTTTTCGTAGGGGGTTTATTATTTTTAATAGAAGGAGAACACAATGACAAAGTATATTTTTGTAACAGGTGGAGTAGTATCATCATTAGGAAAAGGTATTGTAGCGGCATCAGTAGGTCGTGTATTAAAAAATAGAGGATTAAAAGTAACATTACAAAAATTTGATCCATATTTAAACGTTGACCCAGGAACAATGAGTCCATATCAACACGGAGAGGTTTTCGTTACAGAAGATGGAGCTGAAACTGATTTAGACTTAGGTCACTATGAAAGATTTATCGATGTTAACTTAGGTCAATATTCTAACGTAACTGCAGGACGTGTTTATTCTTCAATTATTGAAAAAGAACGTCGTGGAGATTATTTAGGCGGAACAGTTCAAGTAATTCCTCACGTAACAAATGAAATTAAATCACGAGTATTACTAGCAGGAGAATCAAGTGACGCTGATGTAGTTATTACAGAAATCGGCGGAACAACTGGAGATATCGAATCTTTACCATTTTTAGAAGCAATTCGTCAAATTCGTAGTGATTTAGGACGTGAAAATGTATGTTTTATTCACTGTACATTATTACCATACATTAAAGCGGCAGGGGAGATGAAAACTAAACCAACACAACAATCTGTAAAAGAATTACGTGGTTTAGGTATTCAACCAGATATTATTGTAGTTAGAAATGAACTTGCTCTAAACGATGAGCTACGTGCTAAGATTTCATTATTCTGTGACATTCCAAAACAAAATGTTATTGAAAGTCGTGATGTAAGTAACTTATATCAATTACCAGTAAATCTAAAAGCTCAAAAAATTGATGATATCGTGTTAAATCATTTTGGTTTAACTGCACCAGAAGCGGATATGACTGAATGGTTATCATTAGTGGATAGAGTGGATAACTTAAAAGAGAATGTAAGAATCGCATTAGTAGGTAAATATGTAGAACTTCATGATGCATATATCTCAGTTGTAGAATCTCTAAAACATGCTGGATACAAACATAATGCAAAAGTGAAAATCGATTGGATTCAATCTGAAGATATTACAGAAGAAAATGTTCATGAGTATCTTAAAGATGCTGATGGAATTTTAGTACCGGGTGGATTCGGTGACCGTGGAGTAGAAGGTAAAATTACGACTATTAAATATGCACGTGAAAACAAAGTACCATTCTTCGGTATTTGTTTAGGTATGCAACTTGCTGCTGTTGAGTTTGCACGTAACGTATGTGGTTTAACAGGAGCACATTCTTCGGAATTAGATCCAAATACACCATACCCAATTATTAACTTATTGGCAGATCAAGAAAATGTTGTTGAAATGGGAGGAACTTTACGTTTAGGAAGCTATCCGTGTACATTAACGGAAGGATCTGTCGCTCATAAAGAATATGGAGAAATCAATATTACTGAGCGTCACCGTCACAGATATGAATTCAATAACTTCTATCGTGATCGTTTAACTCAAAAAGGAATGGTATTATCAGGAGTTAGTCCAGACGGTAAATTAGTTGAAATCGTAGAAATTCCTGAACACCCATGGTTTGTAGCTGGTCAATTCCACCCAGAATTCAAATCACGTCCAGAAAAAGCACACCCATTATTCGCTGGATTCATTAAAGCAAGTTTAGAAAATAATAGATAAGAATTTCTACTTAATATTATGAAATTATCAGATTTAATAAATGACTTGAAAAAAATAGTAATGAACTTTTTAGCTGAATCAATGGAAAAGTATATGCAAGATAAATTTAGATTTTTAGGTATACGTGGTGGAACTAGAACGGAAATTTATAAAAATATTTTCCAGATGCTAGAAAGACTAAAAACCATTGATTGGGATTTTGTTGAGCGTTGTTGGAATAAAGAAGAAAGAGAATTTCAATATGCGGTTGTTCATTATCTGAAAGCAATACAAAGATTTTTAAAACGTGAAGATATTTCAAGATTAAAAATATCTAATAGTTACAAAATCTTGGTGGGATACTGTTGATTTACTTACTAAGGTTGTGGGAAGCTTAGTTATTCGTATTGAAGGTTACGATCAAATAATGCTTGGAGTGGAGTAAGGATAGTAATATTTGGTTAAGACGAGTAGCTATTTTATACCAATTGTCACTTAAAGATAAAGTAGATGAACAAATTTTAGATAATATTTTTAGTAAACAACCTAGGTAATAGTGAATTTTTCATTAATAAAAGCTATTGGTTGGGCACTTTTCGAGATTATTCTAAATTTAATCCAGAGTGGGTTAGAGAATTTATTAAAAAATAAAAGCTAATATGGCTAATCTTAGTATAAGAGAGGTTAGCAAGTATCTAAACTAAAAAGAAGGAGTGAGATTTAATCACCCTTTTTATTTAGTATTAATAGAAATAACAATATAAGACAGTATTTAGAATAGTAAAATGCAATATTTAATTTGGTATTTTAACAATAACATAAGTATACTATAGTTGTTGAATTTTTGAAGATAGCTACTAATTGAAAGTTAGTAATTTTTCTTTTTCATTGTTAATAAAGTGTTATACTATTAATAAAAGATAAATAGTAGTAATTTATTTTGTTAAATAATTTTAAAATATTAATATAGTAATTATATTTTTATTGGAAAAAGATATTTAGAAGGTTGGATAAGAAAATGAAGAAAATAGTTACAAGTTTTCTGTAGTAATCCTTTCTATAGTGCTATTAATAATATTACCTTTTGTTTTTAAAAATAAACAAGAAGAGTATGTAGATTTCTCAGAAGTTACTGAAACTGTTGATAATAGTACAAAGGATGATGAAACTTTAAGAATTGGTTTAATTTCAGTAACTGGGGGATAATAAGAGTTATATTTTTGGAAAAAGAGTTGACTAATTATATTGGTGAGAAGTTGAATAAAAAGTGAAATTAATACAGAAAAAGCTATAGAGATATTAACGTATTACTTAAAAATAATAAGATAGATGTTGCATTTTTATCGACAGGAGCATATTCATTGTATGAAGATAAGGATTCATTAGAATTGTTAGATAGGCCTAATAGGGGAAAAACATATTATCATCCCATAGTTATTACTAAAAAGATTCAAATATAAATAATATAGAAGATTTAAAAATCAGAGTTTTGCATTTGTAGATACATACAGTTATTCTGGGTATTTGACGATGAATGATTATTTTTATGGAATAGTCGTGTGAATAAGTTTTTAGTAATAGTTATTTTATACACAGTCACGAGGAATCAATAAATCAAGTGGCTAATGGAACAGTGAAAGCAGCAATAGTTGACGATTGGGCATTACAGTATTTGTATAACAATTTTCCTGATACAGCTTTTTAATATTAAAATTATAAAGACATTTCCTGAGGTTGCAACAGGGCCAGTAGTAACATACAAAAAATTATGAAGAAAAAGATAAACTTAAACAAAATATTAATATCAATAAATCAAGATGCTAATATAAAAATACATTGTCACAGCT
>BNJS01002675.1_pt1 | contig 24625 bp, 25 predicted proteins | sample 8540461 | NCBI WGS metagenome assembly BNJS01 (sample SAMD00202454, study PRJDB9452) | human saliva metagenome | isolation source: human saliva | place: Japan | reverse complement strand
GCTCGGTGTCGGGGACGTGCTTGGTGTTCGAGGACTGCGTTTTTCCTCCAGGTCACTAGGGTTTGAACTGCAGTCATCTGGATGAGAAATACGTTCCCAGCGGACATCGCAGTTCCCGATGCAGACCGGCTGGCTCCTGACGCTGGAGTACGGTGGAACGCCGATGCGAGCTGAGGACGCACCCTAGGGGCTGAGGACTGATCCCAGGATGCAGTCCGCGAGCCCGGTGGTGCGTCCCTCAGCGGGTGGAGTGATGTGGTTGATGGGGAGGCTGCGGCGTGTTCTCGGTGTGCGGCGCTGGCCTCAGCGGCGGGCGAGGCGAGGTCAGGACGATGCCGGCGGTCGCCACGCCTCCGGCGACGGCGGCCGCCTTGGCGAGTCGAGACGATGCGCTCGGAGTCGCCCTGCTTGGCACGCTCCCAGGTCTCCTCGCCTGCTCGGCCTCCAGCGTCGGGCCCCTCGCGCAGTCGGCCGGCGCTGGCCTCCGCCTGCTCACGCAAACGCGGCCCAGCCGCAGCCTGCTCACGCAGATGCTCGGCCTTGGCGCTCGCCTGCTCGCGCAGGTGCTCCCCGGCCTCCCTCGCCTGCGTGCGCGGGTCGACCCGGGAGGCGAACTCGTCGACGCTCGCCGCCGGGCCTGCGCTGAGCGCGCGCAGCCGCTCCTCGATCTGCTCGGGCTCAGCGACCCAGACCCTGCGTGGCACCACCCTCAGCGCCGGAGGCGCCGGCCTGCCTGCCGCTGGTCGTGCCCGAGCCGCCCGGGCGCGGAAGCGCCTTGACCGCGGCGACGGTCGCCGTCACGCTGAGGCCCGCCAGCAGGTCCCGCAACCGTGACGATCCCCAGGAGGCGGGGTCGCCGTCGCGGGCGTCGTCGAACAGCCGGGAACGCGCTGGCCGAGGGTCCGCGTGCTGGGGTCGTAGGTGTCGACCCGCCCTCGGGGTCGGTGCCGCCGCCGGCCAGGGAGGCCAGGCGGTTCTTGACCTGCCCGGCTGTGTCCTGGACCTTGCTGACGGCCTGGCTGCGCAGGCTCCTGGGACTTTCTCACGCGGGCCTTGTGGCAGCGACCTTGGCAGGTTGTTCCGGGGGCGAGAGCGCGCAGCAGGCTCGTCGACGTCGGCGGCCAGCGCGGAACGCCTGGCCCGCCAGGTCGGACGGGACGTCGTCAGCCGAGCGCCGCCTGACCTCCGCGGCGGGCGCGGCCGACGCGGCGGGGACAGGCGTGGGTGCGGCGTGGGTGCTCACTGGGCGTTCCCCTCTGCGGGCCAGGTCACGGCCCCTTGACGGCGTTGACGGGACTCCTTCCAGCCCTCCTGCGGCGTCGGCGTGTCGGCCTTGGCGGCCTTGGGCGCTTGATGCCGATGAGGCCATCGGCACGGCGATGAGGGTGAGGATCAGCGCCACCACGAGGAAAGGCGGCCCACAGCATGACGTGGGACGGCCCGGTCATCAGGGCACCCAGCAGCAGCCGAGATGAACGGGGCCAGCGCGGCGGCGGCGAGCAGCCCGGCTAACCCATCTCCTTGGCGTGCGCTGGCCCTTGGCGTAGCCGGGTCGATCTCGCCGCGCACCAGCGCGGAGATGTTCTCAGATGCGGGCGATGAAACCCCGAGCGTGGGCTGGGCGCTGCCGGCAACCCCTGCAGAGGCGTGGTGGAGGCCGACGACGTCGCCTGCGACGGCGGGGAGGTGGCTGGTTGTTGGGCGTGACGAACCTTCTTGTGTGAGGCTGGCGTTGGACGCAGTCAGGCGACTGCGAGGCGGCGGGATCGCGACAGTGGGACGACTCGCCGCCCTGAAGAATCTCACAGCCTGCGCCCTCGTGGAACAACGCAGGCCCGAGCGGGTTTGTAGGTTTGGGTGATGAGGGCCGGCTTTCGCCACCGGCGATCTGTGAAGGGGCCGCCATCATCGCCCTGATCGGCAGGGTGGCTGAACCGTACCGGCGGCTAACCGTGCCGACGGCCGGACCGACCCGGTGCCCGACGTCGGCACGGCCGACTCACGGGTCTCCCCGCACCTCCGCCCGGCCTCCTGGTTCAGGCCTGCCAGAGGCGCGCGTACTCCGCCGAGGGCCACGAGGCTCTCGTGGGTGCCGAGCTCCACGATCCGCCGTCCATGACGACGGCGACCCGGTCGGCGTCGGCGGCCGTGAAGACGATGGGCCACCTCGATGACGGTGCGCCAGCCAGCGCCGTGGACAGGGGTCCGCTCCAGGGTGCGGGCGGCGCGCGAATCCAGCAGTGAGTGGCCTCGTCAGGATGAGCGTGTGCGTCCGGCAGCACCAGCGGGCCAGCGCCACTTCCTGAGGCCCTGGGCGGGGCTCCAGGCTCGAGTGCCCGAGCCGACCATCGTGTCCATCCTCGGGCAGCCCGTCCGCGGGCATCGGCCCCTATGGCCTCGATCGCCTCGCGGATCGTGTCGTCGAGGCGCCCGGTCGCCCAGGCGCCGTTGTCCGCCACGGTGCCGACGAACGTGGTGCTCCTGGGTCACCAGGGCCACGTGGCGGCGCAGTTTCGTCCTCGGGCAGGTCCGTCAGCGTGTACCCCGCCGGTGACGCTCCCGGAGGTGGGCGGGTTGATGCCCGCCAGCATCCGCCCAGCGTGGACTGCCCTGACCCCGAGGGCCCGACGACGGCCAGCCGCTCCCCGGGCACGAGCGCGGGATCGATCCCGTGGAGCACCTCGACGCCCTCCCGGTAGGGGCGCACGTTGTTCAGCACGATCCGCGTGCCCTCGGGTTCCTGGCCGGTGGGGGTGCGGTCGTCGGGGACCTCCTCCACCCCAGGATGCCGGGACAGGGATGCCTGGGCGATCTGGACCTGGTCGATCCAGAACATGGTACAGCCCACCGGCGCGCAGGCTCCATGGAGTAAGGGCCACGGTGGTGATCGCCCCAGGGTCGCGTAGCCGCGGCCGGCCAGGAACCCTCCCACAGGAGGACGGCGACGACAGGCGCCCGCCAGAAAGCGACGTCGAGCACCATGAACAGCGCACCCGCAGCGCCGCCGTGTAGCGCTCAGGGACCCAGGCCTCGCATGGAGGGTCGTGATGGCCCCGCTCGCGGCGATGCCCAGGGCGTCCACGGTCTCGGCGTGCTCGACCGTCTCGGAGACCGCCCCGTTGAGGGCGGGCCTGGGCGGCCGACTCGGCCCGGTAGGCGGGGATGGAGATCGGCGGGTACCAGCGCATCATCGACCACGGGCGGGGCGATGACGAGCAGCCCAGGCGTAAGGAGGGGTCGGCGACGGCGGCGGCCGTGAGAGCGATCGTCACCAGCACACGGGATCTGGGATCACCGCACCAGGAACTCGATGCGGGAGACGTCGGTGGTGGTGCGCCCCACGGGGTCGCCGGTGCGGCGGACTCACGGCGCTCAGCGGCAGATGCCACCCGGTTCATCATGCGCTCGCGCAGGCTCGGCGAACCGACTCGCCCAGGGGTGCGGGCATTGCTGGGCGAAGCGGTTGATGAGCGCCCCACGAGCGTGACCGCGATGATGGTGTCAGCGACCCGGGTCCACGTCAGCCGGCGTCGGCCCGCCCGGCCGAGACCCGCCCGACCAGCCGCCCCAGCAGCTGCGGGGCCACGAGCGTGGACAGGACCGCCGTGATCTGGAGGGCGGGACGACGGCGAAGCGCCACCGGTAGGAGCCGTGATGCGGGAAGGTCTTGCGCGGGGCGACGGGCCAGGGTGCGACAGGAAGCACCATCAACGGTTCGCCTCCGCATCCTCGCCCATGGCCCGTGAGACGACGGCGCGGTAGTCGGCCGCCTGCGCGTGGCCGTCGCGGAGCCACCATCGCCATGAGAACTCGCGGTGCGTGGAGCGCAACAGTTCGGTCCCGCTGGAGTCAGGAGGACGACGCTCGTCGCGAGCCTCAGGGACCAGCGGTGGGGCTGTCACGACGACGGTCGTGCGCCCGGCGCGGGCCCAGTGCACCTGGGCGAGCCCAGCAGGCCTCGGTGTGGGAGTCAGGGGCGGAGGTCGGCTCGATGAGCACGAGCGTGGGCGCCTCGGTCCGCGCGCCGGGCCGGGGCCACCGCTGACCTGCCCTCCGGACGAGGCCCGGCCCTTCTCCGCTAATCATCCCGGCCAGGCCCTCGCTCAGGGGTCAGGACATCACCGGCGTCGGCGATCCCGATGGCCTCGATGAGCCGGTCGTCGCCGGGGCCTCGCGCGCTCCTAGGGGCGGACCTGCTGGTAAACGTCGGCTGATGGTGCGCTCGGTCTCGGCGCGCACGGGGTCCTCCGGCCCGCCGGCTGCGGGTCAGGGGCCGCCGCGCACGTCAGAGGGCCTCACGGGGTCCCGGTGAAGAGCTGGGCGGTGGCGCCGGAGACGACGACGCTGGCGCGCACCTGCTCCAGGGGCATGGTGGTCAGTGGCCGGCCCGCCAGGGTCACGGTGGGGCCGGCGTCGGTGAAGCGCCCCAGGCGCGTGGCCAGGTCGGCCGAGACCTGCGGGGTCCGGGGCACACGAGGGCCGTCATGCGACCCTCCTCCAGGCGCAGGCCACTGCCGGTATCCACCAGGTCGCCGCTGACGGGGGGTGGGCGGCCGGGTCAGGTTGAGGCGCCACGGGCGCTGCCGGCGTGGCACCACCTCCAGCAGGCGGCTCAGGCGCCGGGCGCCGACGACGGCGGGTGTAGTCCTGCACGGAGCTGGTGAACACCCACAGCGGCCAGGACAGGTAGGCGGTGTAGCCGTAGAAGGTGATGAGCCCGCCGGGGGTGAGGCTGCCGGCCACGGCCATGCGCGCCGCCACCCACACGACGATCGCGGCGAAGAGCCCGGGCAGCAGCACCTGGAGGGTCATGAGGGTGGCCTGCGAGGCCACCCTCGACGCCGCCGCGCCGCAGGCTCCTGGGAGGCGTCCGGTAGCGGGCGAACGTCCTCCCGCCGATGCCCGCAGGATCCACCAGGCCCGCCACCGTGTCCGTGGTGATCGTGGTGACCGCGGACTGGGCCTCGCGCTGGACGGCCCTGCCGCTTCTGCGAGGGCGGATGACCAGGGTAACGATGGCCGCCACCGGCAGCATGCCAGGATGACGATGAGGCCCCAGGCTCACCGGTGCGCAGCATGAGGGACGGCGACGACGAGGCGGCCGCGCCCCTAACAGAGACCCGGCGGGTGCTCGATGAGAACTTGCCCAGGTAGTCGGCGTCCGGGAGGCGATGATGGTGGCGACCTCACCGGTGGAGACTGCCGGGACGGGTCCTTGCCGGTGGCGAGATCTGCCGGCCCACGAGCCGGTCGACGTCGAAGGCGGTGCGCATCCAGGCCGTCACCCGAGTAGGACGGCATCGTGTCCCCGACGGCGTGAGACGACGAACAGCACCAGCAGCAGCGCGCCAATGCCCCAGACACGGCCGTTGAGACCGTTCTCGATGCCGGCGTCAGGGGCCTGCCAGAAGGCCGGCACGATCGCCTGGATGATGTTGGAGGTGCAGGCCGCCAGGGGTCGCCAGGGGTGACTGGGACGGCGCGGCGCGGCAGCCAGCGCAAGCGCCCCGGCCCCAGGACGGGGGATGGGGCAGCAGGGCGTCAGGGGTCATGGACTGTGCAGTCAGCGGACAGCACGGTCGGGACGGTCGGGAACGACCGGGAGGACGGTCGGGCATGATCGCATGGGGCTATCGGAGGAAGCCGGCGCGGCAGAGGCAGAGGCGGTGACGAGGAAGATACCGGGCGCGGGAATGCCCGCCGGGCCGGACTCAGGCGGCTGCCGGGCGGAGCCGCGCAGACGTGCCGGCGCCCCGGCCCACCCCTCTCCGGGGTCGGCCGGGGCGCCGAGCCTGTCGGCTTACTCGGCGAACGCCGCTTACTCGGTGGCGATAGCGTCAGGACCGGAATCCGGGAGGCGCGCAGCGCAGACACAGGGCCTGATGACGCCGACGACCACGGAGGCACGAGCATGCCCACCATCTGGCCCAGGGGATGCAGAGGCTCGTCAGCCCCTGATCCTCAGAACCTCCCTTGAGGGCGGCGGCCAGGACCACCCGGTCGCCCGCCCAGCACGGTGCCGTACAGGAGGTGAGGACCGACTCGGTGATGATCTCCCCCGGACAGCTGGGCCTTGCCAGGCCGACGCGCAGCATGAGCCCGATCTCGCGGGTGCGCTCCGAGACCGAGAAGCACCAGGGTGTTGACGATGCCCAGGATGGCGATGGCGATGCTCAGTCAGCAGGCCGTAAGGGGCACGGCGAGCATCTGGTTGATCTGCTGACCAACCTGGTCGGACATCTCGCTGGCGTCGCGCACCGCGTACTGGTGGGTGTCGGCCACGATGTCGCGGGCCCTTGCCCACACCGTGTCGAGTCGGTCCTCCTTGAGGGTCAGGAGCATGCCCTGCGGCGAGTCAGGACGTGGGCCGGGTCCGTGGTGGTGCCGGGGGTTCAGGAACCTACCGCGGCCGCCGGCTCAGGGGGCGATGTGGTAGTTGCCGCCGGTTTCCCTTCGGGTCGACGACGGCGCTGACCGTAGCCTCGACCGACCCGGTGGGGCCGGTGACGGAGACCTCTGTCCCGAGCACGGGCCCTCGTCCTTCTTCGCGTGCCGCGGGTGGCGTCCAGATCCTTCATGGACCCGGCGCTCGCGGAGACGTCGTAGGCCTTGGGTAGGTGGCGGGATCGACGACGATGACGGTGGCGGTGGGGGTCTGGCTGCCCGTCGGGCTTGGTGACGGAATCAGCGTAGATGGAGTGGGAGGAGGTCTCCTTGACCCCGTCGATGGCGGCGATCTCCTTGGCCTTGTCGGCCGAGCCGGGTGCTCAGGCTGCCGACGGTGGCGCTGGACCACGAGGTCGGCCTTGAGGACTTGTCGATCTCGTCGGAGGTCGAGGACTGGAAGGAGGCGGCCAGCGTGGCGCTCGGCGCACACCAGGGCCATGCCCACCATGACGGGGGCGCCGGTGTTGGCCGTGCGGCGCGGGTTGTGGACGATGTTGCGCACCGCCGGGGCGCCCGGCGGGCCGCAGCAGCCGGAAGGGCACCCCAGCACCGCCACCACCGGGCGGGCCAGGGGTCGGGGAGACGATGAGCAGTCAGGACGGTGCCGCCCGCGCCCAGCCCCATGATGAGACCGCGCTGCGTCAGGTCCGCGTTCACCCACGCGGCGGCGATCGCCGCCGCCGGCCTCCAGCAACAGCCCGCCCAGGATCGTGCGCGGCACCAGGGGACTTCTCCGGGGATCCTGACACGCCGCGCATGGCCTCGACCGGGTGGGTCGGGCGGCCTCCCGAGCCGGCGGCAGAGCGCCGACGACGGTGACAGCCAGCCCAACCGCCAGCGAGATCGCGATGATCGTCCCGCTCAGGCCCGTGCCCTCCAGCAGCGGCATGCCGGCGGCGTCGAGCAGCGCGGACAGTCGACCAGCAGCCCGCGCCCGCGGCGCCGCCGGGGCGGAGCCGACGACCGCCGATGACGACCGCCTGCAGGAACACCACGCCGAACACGGAGGCCGGCGAGGCCCCGACCGCCCGCAACAGGGGCGAACTCCTTGACCCGCTGACGCACGCTCATCGCGAAGGGTTCATGATGATGAAGGCCCACGAGACATTGCGACGACGACGAAGACCAGCAGGAAGACCTGAATGAAGCCCAGCTGCTCCTCAATGGCCTTGTTCTGCTCCTTGATGACCTCGGCGCGGGTCTGGACCTCGGCGCCATCGGGAAGGATCTTGGTGATCTCGGACTTGACGGTGTCCACTGAGGAGCCCTGAGCGACGTCGACGGCGATGGTCGTCACCTTCCCGTCCGGAGCGGCGATGGGCATGAGCCAGCTCGGATCCACGCCTACGACCGTCGCGCTGGCCATCGAGGATTCATAGTGGAACTCGCCGACCACGGTGACCTCGGTGGGTGAGCCCTGCACCACGATGTGCGTCTTGTCCCCGACCTTGAGACCGGAGTTCTTCAGGGCCCCGGACTCCAGGGTGATCTCACCGGCCCCTTGAGGCTTGTGGCCCTGGGCCCAGGTCAGGCCCTCCTCGTTGTCGTACAGCGGTATGAAGAGCGTGGGGGCGCCGGTGGTGGTCACCGGGGCGTCGTTAGAGCCCACGAGGACCCCAGTCATCTGGACGCCGGGGTTGGCGGCCTCGACGCCGTCGATCTGCTTGATCTGCTCAGTCAGGGAGCTGTCGATGGGCTTGGTCTGCGTCGAGTTGGAGGAGCCGCTGCTGCCACTGCTGTTGTCGGAGGCGATCTTGGGGCCCTGGACATACAGGTCCGAGGTGGCGGTGGAGGAGACCAGCTTGGAGAAGGTCTCCGACAGGGAGGCACGCAGGGCGAGCGTGCCCGACAGGAACGCCACCCCGAGCATGACGGCGAAGGTGGTCAGGAAGAACTGTTTGGCGTGGGCGCGCACGGAGCGCCAGGCGACTCGTCTCATGGCTCAGGCCCCCTCGACGGCTGAGCCGGAGTGCGGGGCGGCTGCGGGGGTGGGCTCGGTCTCGCTCAGCTCGCGCAGGGGCGTCCAGGACCCGGTCGCGGTCGGGGTCGTCCAGGGCTGGGCGACGACGTGCCCGTCGCGCAGGAAGATGACGGTGTCGGCCCAGGCGGCCGCCTCCGGCTCGTGGGTCACCATGACCTACCGACTGCCCCCAGGTCGTCGACGCTGCGGCGCAGGATCTCAGGACCTGGTCGGTGGGTGGGAGTCAGGTTGCCGGTGGGCTCATCGGCGAAGACGACCGCCGGCTCGCCCACGAGCGCCCGCGCGCAGGCCACTCGCTGAACCTGGCCGCCTGAGAGCTCGGCGGGCCGGTGGGACAGGCGCTCCCTGAGGGCCGACGGCGTCGATCACCTGGTCGAAACGCTGCGGGTTGACCTTCTTGCGGGCGATATCCGGGGGCAGGGTGATGTTCTCCGCCGCCGTGAGGGTGGGGACCAGGTTGAAGGACTGGAAGATGAAGCCGATGCGCTCGCGGCGCAGGGCGAGGTGAGGCGACGCTGGTTCATGGAGGAGACCATGATCGCCGTCGGGCATGATCTCCCGGAGGTGATCGAGTCCAGGCCGGCCAGGCAGTGCATGAGTGTGGACTTGCCGGAGCCGGACGGCCCCATGATGGCGGTGAAGCGGGCACGGGCGATGTCGACGTTGACCGAGTCGAGCGCTGTGACGGCGCCCGATCCACGGCCGTAGACCTTGGTGAGGTTGCGTGCGGAACCACGGGGTCATCCACCGGATGGTGGTGTGAGGACGGAGGATGCGGCGACGAGGGGTGGAACTACTCATAGGTTCAGTCTGGCAGTGGCATGGGGCGGGTGAATCCTCCTGGCGGAGGACGGGTCCCCTGAGCGCGTGGAGGCTCGACCCTGAGCCGGGGTCGGGGAGGTCCCTGAGACGCGGGGTGGAATGGGCGCTTGGAGGATGCGGGCGTTCGTCGAGGTGGAGTCCGTTTTCTAACTTTTCCGACGATTCGTGATTACCATCGGGGATGATCGGAGCCTGGTGAAAGGACCCGGGATGGGTTGGCTGCGCGCCCGATCAGTCGAGGTCACCATACGTTCTCCCGGAAAGGCTCTGCATGGATCCGGTTTCAGCTCATGATGGCGGCGCATCAGGCCGATGCGACGAGTTGCCGCTCAGACTCCGGACCAGGCCCTGCAGGCCGCCATCGCACAGAGCCGGCCCGACCTGTGGGCGCCGCTGTCGACCAACCCGGCCGCCTATCCCGACCTGCTCGGCTGGCTGGCTAGTACCGGGAACGTCGAGGTCCTCGCCAATCTCCGGGCGCGCGGCTACCTGACCGACGACGCGGCCGCCAGTGCTGCTGGTGGCGTGGGTGACGCAGGGGCTGCGGCTGTTAGTGCGGCCGGCGAGCCCACTGTGGACCCTGCTTTCAGCCAGGGGGACCCGGCGCAGACGGAGCCGACGGAGCCGACCGAGTCGGCCGGAGACGGCGGCACGCCGGTGGACGAGGACGAGGCGGCCGATGAGCCCGGGCCGGTTGACGGCGATGAGGTCGAAAGGTGTCGCTGGCGCCGACTTTCTGGCGAGCTGGTGACAGCAGGACGCGAAGCCCGTCGAGAGTCCTGATGCGGTTGAGGACGCGCAGACCACGGAGTCTGCGGATGAGACTGCCACCGAGCCCGATGCGGAGGACGCCGCCGAGGAGACCGTGGATGCCGAGGACCCTGGCGAGGCTGGTGACGACAGAAGACGGACGAGCCTGCCGAGGGGCGCTGAGGATGCCGAGGCTGAGAGCCAGGCTTCGGAGGACCCGCACGTCAAGGACGCCGCCGTTGACGAGTCTGCCGATGAGCGCAGCGCGGAGCCTGCCGATGAGGCCGAGGAACCGGGGACTGACGAGTCTGACGAGGACTCCGAGACGTTGAGGATGCCGAGGGCTGAGCCCGATTCGGAAGACCAGCCTGCCGAGGACTCCGGCGCGGCTGAGGATGCTGCCGATGGCGACTCGGCGGAGGCCGGTGTCGAGCCGGAGACAGGAGGAACCTGCCGAGGACTCCGAGGACACCGAGGGGCTGAGACTGCCACTGGGCCCGATGCAGAGCCGGAGGCCGCCGACGGGGTGGCTACGGATGCCGACGAGGGTTCGGGAGTCGGGGACCGATCAGCCTGAGGACGAGGCCTCTGAGGCAGGCAGCCGAGGACACCGTCGTCGACGAGGTCTGCCGATGAGCGCGATGCGGCTACGGCTGCCACTGAGCTGATGCGGAGGACGCCGCTGTCGATGCCGGCCTGGCGAAAGCCGGTGTTGAGCCGGAGACAGAGGAACCTGCCGAGGACTCCGACGCGGCTGAGACCGCCGTCGATCCCGATGCGGAGGGCGCCGTCGACGAGGCTGCGGACTCCGACAACAACGACACGACCGTCCTCGCCCCCGCATCGCAGTGGCACGAGGTCGACTCGGCTGACGACTGACGTCACGGCGTCAGCCCAGTCCGCGGCCGTGACCTCCGGCTGGACAGCGGGCTCGGCCGAGTCGGTGGCCTTCCCCGTGCCCCCGCCGCCGTCGGCCGAGGACATCGCCGCCTGGGCCGAGACCCCCAGTGGGGCGCCGTCGGGCTTCTCCGCCGCTCAGCCGGCCGTGGAGACTGGACATGTTCGGCCCCCAGATGTTGGCTCAGATGCCGCCTCCTCAGCAGAAGCAGCCGTCGAAGTCCAGCAGCGGTCGCCTGGTCGCGATCATCGTGGTCCTCCTGCTCGTCATCGTCGGCGGAGGCGGCCTGTGGGCCGGCAGCCACTTCGCCAACAAGGGTAAGAGTGAGGACACCTCCCAGGACAAGGCCGACAGCGACGGGGGCGAGGACGGCAAGCAGAACGGTCAGGCCGATGCCGCGGCCACGTCAGCCGCGCGGCGGCCCTGCCCTCCGGGCGCGGTCGAGGCCTGCTCAACATGCCGACCTTCACGATCCTCGGTGGAGGACGGCCGGGGCGAGCTCAAGGTCCACGGCAACATGGCGACCTCCTGCGCCGAGGGCGACTTCCTGGCCGGATCGTCCAGCCAGGTCCTTGTCTACAGGCTCCAGCCACCACCGGCGGCGCCGGCGTCGACCACCTCGTGGCCTCGGGAACCTTCGACCTCTCCAGCGACCCGCTCATCATCCCCAACGGCGGACGGGCGGTGACGCTGCGCTTCGGCGAGCAGCACTACTTCCGCACCGCCAAGGACCTCGACCTCAAGGGACCTGACGGTCCGGCCTCCTTCGACCGCGGCAGCTCATCGACCGCCACCGCGAAGAGACTCGACGAACTCCGCGACGACCATCGCCTCCTCCGCGAGCTCCAACGCCAACCAGGAGGCGCAGGACGAGCAGGCCGCCGGAGACGCCATCCAGTGGCAGATCAAGCACGACTACCCCATCGTCATGAACAGCTTGCGGGGCAAGTGGACCCCGCAGGCGTCCTCCCAAAGCAGAGTGGGGCTCGTGGCCGACAGGGCAGACCTGGACCAAACGCTCGATCCTCGCCGAGTACCTCAAGACGCAGCAGGCCAACCCGAAGGCCGTCATCATCGACACCAGCCAGTGGCCGGTCTACGACACCGGCGGCTGGTGGGTGACCCTGCAGGGTGATACCTACTCCGACGGCGACCAGGCCAACGCCTGGTGCGACGCCCAGGGCTACGACTCCGACCACTGCCTGGCCAAGCGCATCGGGTCAACGGAACATCGCAGGGCACCACCAAAGACTCGCTGAGACCTGAGCCGGCTCGCCCGACAACGTGATCGGCCCGCCTCGAGCCACTGGCTCAAGGCGGGCCGATGTGCACTCTCGGCGCGCGTCAGGACTGCAGGCTCTTCTTCAGGTTCAGCACCCGCGTGGCCGACTCGTCCACCCGCGCCGCGAAGGCCGGATCGGACCGGGCGGTGGCGATGAGGGCCTTGACCATGTCCCGCGGCCACCGTCGGGTCCGCCGAGGCCAGCACGAGGTCGCAGCCGGCCCGGATCGCCCGCACGGCCCGATCACCCGCGCTCACGTCCTGGACCTGGGCGGCGGCGGAGACGTCGTCGGTGATGACCACCCGGAGAAGCCCATCTCCCTGCGCAGCATGTCGGTGACGATCGTCGAGGAGAAGACCGCCGGCGCTGAGGGGTCGATGAGGGAGTACGTGGCCGAGGAGACCATGATGACCGGCGCCCCGGCGGCGATGGCGGCGCCGAAGACGACACTGACGGCGGTATCGGCGCCGCGGGTCGTGGTGGAGTCGACGACGCCCGCTGAGGTATCCGTGTTGTCCTTCACCCGCCCCAGGCCCGGGAAGTGCTTGTAGGTGGGGATGACCTTCGAGGCCTGCATCCCCTCGGCGAAGGCGCCGGCCTGGGAGGAGACCGTGGCGGCGTCGTGCCCGTACTCCCGCCCCCAGCGGCCGATGGGCTCGTTGGAGGCCGGCCGGGCAATGTCGACCAGGTCGGCGACCGGGGCCAGGTTCATGTTGACGCCGACGTCGGCCAGCTCCTTGCCCCAGGTGCGCGCCGAGGCCACCAGCTGGTCGCGCGGCTGAGCCGACTGATCCAGCGCCGAGGGGATGTCGGAGAAGCCCGATCCGGCCAGGACCTGGACCTCGCCGCCCTCCTGGTCGGTGGCCACGAGCATCGGGGTGGCGTGGGTCGTGCCTGGGCCGACCTTGGAGGTGAAGGAGCTGATGACCTTCTGGGTCGCCTGGCTGCCCGCGGTGGTGCGCCCGGCGATGAAGATGTTGCCGACATGGTGGGTGTCAACGGCCTCGTTGGAGGACTGCTTGGGGGCCTGGGCGTCCACCCCGACCATCATGGTGGCCGACCTTCTCCTCCAGGCTCCAGCCGCCAGCGCTCCGTCGGTGGCCGTTGCCGTTGCCGTGGCCGACGGAGCCGGGCTCGCGGCCGCGGTGGGCGAGGGGGCGGCGCTCGACGTCGCCGGCTCCGGGGCCTGGGGCTTCGCACTGGGGAGGAGCCGGCCGACGAGGAGCCGGGGATGAGGGAGCATCCCGCCAGGGACCCGGCGCCCACCAGGGCCGCCAGGAGCACTGGTCGTCGACTCATAGTGGTGCTGCGGGGACGTAGCTCGGGTCGGCGGGGTGGGGAGTCTCCCCGGCATCCGGAGCTGCAGGCCGATGACGGTCGTTCATGTCGGCCACACTAAGACAGGTCCCTGGGTGCTCGCGAGGTCATGACCCTGACGGTCTGTTCACGCACTGCTCGCGGCGCTACTCCCAGCCCAGCTCGTGGAGACGCTCGTCGGGGATGCCGAAGTGGTGGGCCACCTCGTGAATGACGGTCACGGTGATCTCCTCCTCCAGGCTCCTCGCGACTCGTGACCAGCGCTCCAGCGGCCCGCGGAAGATGAGGATGCGGTCGGGCAGCACCATGGACCAGCCCTCGTCGCGCTCGGTCAGGGGGACGCCGTCGTACAGCCCCAGGAGCGTGGGCATGCCGGAATCGTCGTAGTCCTCCTCGGTGAGCATCTCCGGATCGGGCTCGTCCTGAACGAGGACGACGACGTTATCCATCACCTCGGCCAGGTCCTCCGGGATCCGGTCGAGGGCGTCGCCGACGACGTCCTCGAAGTCCTGCTGCGACATCCTGACCGGCTGCGGCTCCCGGGGGCGGTCAGGCTCCTGCTGGTGCTCGTGGCTCACGGGCACAGCCTGCCAGACCGCACGGCTCCGGCCCGGCAGTCCTCGCGGGCCGGAATTCCGCCGAAAACCGAGCGGTGAGGAGGGTCACGCTCCTGGGATTTGCGCTGCGGAAGACTGTCCCCTTAGTGTTCATCCCGGTTCGAGGCGCGACGACGTCGAAGGCCCCTGGCCCCCATCGTCTAGCGGCCTAGGACCCCGCCCTTTCACGGCGGTAGCACGGGTTCGAATCCCGTTGGGGGTACGGATTCGCACAAGTGAATAACACAGTGAATTCACACTGGCCTCGTGGCGCAGTTGGTTAGCGCGCCGCCCTGTCACGGCGGAGGTCGCGGGTTCAAGTCCCGTCGAGGTCGCGGAAACGGTCGGTCCGATCAGAAATGGTCGGGCCGATTCCATCCCAAGGCTCTGTAGGGCTCAGTTGGTAGAGCGTTCGACTGAAAATCGAAAGGTCACCGGATCGACGCCGGTCGGAGCCACTGCGAAGGCCCGAACCCACAAGGTTCCGGGCCTCGCTCGTCTGCGGGCGCCCGGGACCGAGCGCGCCAGGCTCCTCTGTGTGTCGCCGTGGGTTATTCGCCGTTTGGTGGCCGGGGTTTTCGGCGGATGATGGCTGCCCGTGTGTGCGACGCCACGTTCGTGAGTGCCGAGACCTGTTACACGTGGCGGGCCGCGGACGCCCTCGCCGCGTGACGACGCCATTCATACTGGCTGGGGGACGCGATCTCGGATCGTGATTAGACCCGGTGAGCTGATGGAGGGCAGGAGACCATCCATCCTGACGGGTGTCGCGAACGTTTGGTCGGCGACTGGCGTCTGGAGAGCGGGCTGCGATCTGTTGGGCTGTTGGCGAGGCGTTGGCGAGCTGGAGTGGTCAGGGCGCTGGTACGGTGCTCGGTCTGGGGCACTTTCCTGTTGTTCGTCGGTGCTGGGACGAATTGTCTCCAACGCCGTCGACCGGCACTGGCCAACTCCACCGCAACAGATTCGTGTCATCTGGGTGGGTGGGGATGTCGATAGGTGGTGCCTTCTCCTGCTTGGACCTGGTCGGAGGTCGAGGAGGCCAACGTCTAAGGTCATGGGTGTGTGGGGCGATGTTGTGAGTCTACCTGCCCGCATCCCGAGGTCTTTCGCCATGCTCGCCTGCGCTGACGGGGCTATCCACCGGTGGTCTTCGCCGGTTACTCCTCCGACGCCCTGAGCGCGCGATCGATGACTCGGGTCCAATGTCGTATCACTGCCGACGGCTCGTGGATCAGCGGCGAGTCTTCCCTGAAGAAGATCGTGCGACGCGGTGCGCTTCTCCCACCGTCAGAACGTCATCGTGCGCAACACCGCGCGGGGCTGTCATGGACCCCATCAGCGAACACTGGTACCACGAGTGTGCAAGTCTGATCGGGACGTTGCTGTGAGACCGTGCAGGTCGACGTTGAGACTCTGTTCATCTCTACCTGGTCACCGGAGAACCCATGATTCTGCATCTAGGCGGCTACCAGGTGGCACTATGTCACCTGACTGTTTGGATGTCCATGACGCCGACCGTTGTTGGTGCACCGTCCGGGCTGGATCACCGGGCTGGTACCCGTCTACGGTCCGTTGTGGCGGCGCCACCGTCTTCATGTACGAGGAACCGACCTTCCCTACCCGGACCGCTGGTGGAACCTCATTGAGCGTTACGGATCATCGCCTTCACCGCCCCACGTGCATCCGCACTCTGCGTTTCGGCGAGGCGGGTGCGGCGTCACGACTGTCAGCCTGTGGCTGCTGCGTCGGCGAGCCCTCAAACCCGGGCGTGGCGCTGGTTCCACCACGTCGTGGGCGCCGACCGTTTCCGATCATCGATACCTGGTGGCAGACTGAGACTGGAGTTTCGATCGACGGTGCCTCCATGCCTGCTGGCGAAGCCCGGCTGGTTTTCGGGCCAGTCAGCCGTGGTGACGATGAGGGCAGGAGGTCCTGACGGCGTCGAGGGAACCTCGTCCAAGCGGCCCTGGCCTCGATGATGCGCACTCTTCCGTGACCCGCAGCGTACGTGGACACCTGTGGGGCCTGGGCCTGTATCTGACTGGACTCATTAAGCGGACGTGACGGCTGGTTCTGGATCATTGGGCGCACCGGTGATGTCATCAGGTCTCCGGCATCGCCTGGGCAGGGCCGAGGTCGAGTCGGCGCTGTCTCCCCACCAGGTGATCGAGGCCGCCGCCGTCGGTCTGCCCACGAGGGTCAAGGGCACCGTTCATGTCGGCGTCGTCCTGGCCACCGGGGTCGAGCTGCGTGCTCGAGGTCGAGCTGCGTCAGCACGTGGGGAGACTCTGTCGCCGATCGCCGAAGGAGTCCTTGTGTTTCTCGGTCGCTGCCCAGGACCTGCCTGGCAGATCCTGCGCGGGTGCTGCGGGGGGCGCTGGGCCAGATGAGGGAGACCTGTCCTGCTGCTGAGGTGGGGTTCGGCTCTGTCGGGCGGATTAAGGGTGGTCGAGTTGCAGTGGGCCTGGACCTGCGTTCCGCGTTCCTCGTGACTGAGGAGTCCTGGGCTGGGGGTGGAGGGTTCACTGGCGTTGCGCCGGTGGTTGCGGTGGTGGCTGGTGGCGAAGGTGATGGCGGTGACCGGCCAGATGATCGGAGATGTCCCAGGCGTTGAAGATGAAGGCTACAGCGGGTGGTGACTGCTGTGCGTGTTCCTGCTACGGGTTGGTGAAGGGGTCGTCGTCTGGTCGCCCGGCCAGGAGGCGTGGTGGTCGGCGGGTGCGGGGACGGGGGCGGGCTGGGCTCGAAGTCGTGGGGCGCTGGCGGGGGGGCCTGCGGTAGCTCCGGGCTGGATGTCGGGAGCGTGCTCTGTGCTGTGCCACTCGTGAAGGTTGTGAGTTGGTGATGACCAGACCGACCGCTCTTGTGGGGTCTTGCCTGGGCGATGGCGTGTTGTGGCGTCCTCTATCATGGCGTGCAGGCGCGGGCCTCGGTTGGGGCGGTTTGGTTGGGTAGGGGGGAGCATGTTGGAGGTCCGATGGTGTCCATCAGTGGGTTTCGTGAGCGGTCGACGAGGGTCTTGTGTCCTCCTACAGGAGACCTTGGTGGTCAGGTGGGCGGTGCCTTGGAGGTGAGGGGTGGTAGGTGCGGGACTTGCCGAGTCGGATACGGCGGAGGGCCGCCAGGCCGGGTGGACTCAGGCGCGCGGTGTGTAGAGGGTGGTCGCAGCGATGGTGCACTCGCTGCGTCGAGGACCTCGGTGATGGTCTTGGCCAGGTCGGCGTAGGCGTAGGACGGCTGCCGCTTGAGCAGGGACAGGACGATGTGAGGTCGATGTAGCCGCCGAATGGCAGTCTGCGCTGATCATGTGAACCCTCCTTCCTGAGGTTCGTGGTGAAGGTGCCCTGGGGTCCTTGTGCATCTAACGTGCTACGGCACACGTGGTACGTCAAGTGAGATTGGAGGGTGCTCCGGCCGTCGGTCGAGGCCATGCGTCTGGCCAGGTGCAGCCTGGCTGCCAAAGGTGGTCCCAGCATGCTCGTCGCGGCCACCGCGCTCCCGCGACGGCGCGGGATCAGCGCAGATCTGGCCACCCCGACTCCACGCCCCACCACCGCTCCCACGGGTGTGCACAGGTCAACGTGGACCAGGACCGTCAGTGGTGACCGAGACGACGAACGACCTGGTCGCATCGCCTGGCAGGCCGGACTGAGGCCCTCATCGGCCTGGTCGTCGCCTTCGTGGTGGTGGCGACCACTCAGATTCATGGGCAGACGCCCGCCTCCTGTACCGCGCGAGATCGGTGGGTTTCGGGCGCCGACCCGCCTTCCGCCGTCGGCGCCATGACCGGGGCCTTCCTGGGCTCCCAGGTACTCTGACCGGACTGCGGCACGCCAGAGCGACTCACGACGATGGTCGTCATCGAGCGCAGGGTCACCATCGCCCTCATCTTCGCGGTGACGACCTGGCTCGTCGTCGCGCTACGTCAAGGCCATCAGGTCCACCGTCGTCAAGCCGCAGGCCGGCGGGAACCAGAGGCGTATTGCCAACCGGGTGACCACCAGAGTCCAGATCATCCGGCGCGTCACGGTGATCATCGTCATCGCCGGGCTCGTCAGCGCCATCGCGGCCTTCAGCGTCCAGTTCGCCGCCCGGGTCGCTGCTCCGCCTCGGCGGTCTGGCCTCCGTCATCGCCAGTATGGCCCGCGCTCCATGCTCGGCAACGTCTTCGCCGGCCTCGGGCGGCCACCACTGACGCCATCCGCGTGGACGGCCTTTATCGTCGTCGTCGGCGAGCGCAGGGCACCATCGAGGAAATCGCCTGACACTGCAGTGGTCATGCGCACCTCGGGACGGCCGGCGCCTCATCCTGCCCTCGACCCACTTCACCGAGAACCGCTTCGCCAACTGGACCGCGCGGGCTCCCAGGCCACCGGCTCGCTTCACCTCGACCTGGACTGGCGCGCGTGCCCATCGCCTCGCTGCGCGCCGGTGGCCGCGCTCGTGGCTGCGCCTCCACCGTCTGGGACGGGGCGCGGGCCTCCGCTCGGGGTCTCCCGACGCCATCGGCGGCCACGTCACTGCGCATCGTCCTGACCGGGGACAACCCCGGCGATGTCAGCGCCTCAAGTCCCACGTGCGTGAGGAGGCTGGTCACCTGGCAGCCGGCGGGAGGCCCCCTACGCCGCTGCCGCGCACGCGAGTGGAGGTCGAGACAGGTCGAGGCTCACAGGACCTCGGCCCGACGAGGGTGGCCCGCGCGGCCGAGGAGATCGTCGCCAAGCAGAAGGATGAGGCGTCCAGAACCTACCACGCGGGCAGCGATGCCGCCGTGACCACGGAGGCCGAGGGTGAAGTGCCGCCCACGGGCTGGGGCGGCGGGCCGTCACCCTGGGGCAGGCCATGGGCCGCTTCCTGCTGCACCGCGCCCGGCGCGGGGACTGCGGAGGCAAGGTGAGCCAGGGCGGTCGCTTATCCCGAGCCGGATGGGTGAGTTTTCGTGCGTGAACGCACCGTCGCCGCGGCGCCGTCGGGCGGGTGACGATGAGCCCATGAGTACCGACGCGAGCGGCGACCCCTCGCGTGACGCCCGCATCTCCGCGCCCTCCGACTGCCCGGCCATCGACCTGGAGGCCGCCGCGCTCGACGCGGTGGCGCGCCGCCTTGAGCCCATGGGTACCACGTGCTGCGCGGGAAGCTGCGCGAGCTCTTTCACCGGGAGCCCTGCTCGACAGGCGCCGCGAGGGCGTCTACCGGTGCCGCGGCTGCGGCATGATTGACCCGCTCACACCACCAAGTTCGACTCTCGCTGCGGCTGGCCCTCGCCTACCGGCTCTCCAGGGTCCGCGGTCACCCTGAGCACCGACACACTCCCACGGCATGGTGCGCACCGAGGGTCACTACGCTGCGCCGCGCGACAGCCACCACGGACACGTCTTCGACGACGCCCCCAGACCCCCACCGGCCAGCGCTGCTGTATGAACTCCGTGGAGCCTGACCTTCGAGGAGGGCAAGCATGATCCGGGTCCTGAGCCTCAATCTTCAGCACGGTCTGCCCGGCGCTGCCGGACGGCAGCGCCTCCACCGGCTCGCTGGCCGGCGCTGACATCTCGACCCCGCCACCGCACGTGCCGTCTTGCGGGCCACGGCCGAGCAGATCGCCGGTGGCCCCCGACATCGTCGCCCTCCAGGAGGTGGACCTGGGCCAGGCCGCTCCGGGCGCCTTCACCAGGCAGCCTTCCGGGCCGAGGCCCTGGGCATGCCGACCTGCCGCTTCTCCGCCAGTGCCGGGCCGGTGGTGGGACTACGCCGTCGGCCCCTGCGCACCGCGCTGAACATCGCCGACCGACGACGTCCTCGGGCTGCTGCGCGCCGCCGTCGGGTCCGGGACCGATCGGCTACGGCAACGCCCTCCTCTCCCGCTTCCCGGTCTCCGGCTGGCGTCAAGCGCCTGGGGCGCAGGGCCTCCAGCGTGGAGAAGCGCGGCGAGCGGGCCTGGGACCGCGCTCCTACCACGTGTCCACCGCATCCCAGCGCATCATGGTGGCCACCCTCGAGGTGCCCAGCGCTGGCGGGCCGGTCCGCCAGGCTGTCGGTCGCCTCCACCCACCTCGCCACCCGTCAGTCCATGGCGGCGCGCCATTCCGCCGCCGCCTGGGGGCACTCGCCGGACTGCCCGGGCGCACCTGCTCGTGGGCGACTGGCCTCTCCGCCGAGCAGGTCGACGTCCTCGCGAGAGGAGGACCGTGGGGGAGGGCTCACCTTCCGGCAGCCGGCCCCACGCGGCGCATCGACCACGTTCTGACCGACCTGTGGCCCACCGGACCCGACGGAGCTGCTCCCTGACCAAATGGGCGGCCACCGCCGCGGTGAGAGCCCGCTGCTGCGCGCCGTGGACCGCACGACCTCCTTCATCATCTCCGACCACGTCGGCACCAGCGGACCTCCGAGCCGGTCGCGCTTTCAACGGGCGCCCCCGCCCGCGATCCTCGCGCTGAGCCCGCGCGCGGTGGTATCTCCCGGCTCCGGCCCGGTCGCCGCCCTGACGCGGTCGTCGTACTCGTGGCCCGTTGAGGTGAGATGAACGCGAGGGGGCTGACCTACGAACTCGTCGCGCCGGGGCCTATCATCGCCGTCGAAGCGGCCGATGAGAGGAGGCCATGGCCGATGTGGTGGCGGGACTGGCCGTCTTCGGCGTGGTCATCGCTGTCGGATGGTTGCTGGTGCGCGGCGGGCCCGTGCCGCGAGCCGACGCCGACAGGGTCCTCACCCGCGTCTGCTTCTTCGCCGCCACCCCGGCCCTGCTCGTGACCACGCTGAGCCGCCGCGACCTGACGGCGGTTCTCTCCCGGGCCACCACGCCGTGGCCGTGGCCGCCGAGCGGCGCATCGCGTCTCGGCCTGGTGCCTCCACACCGCCTCGTGCTGCGCCGCCCCACCGCCGAGGCCACATCCCGGTGCGCTCGCCTCCGGCTGCGTCAACGCCGCGAACCTGGGATCGGTGGCCGTCCTCGTCCTCGGGGACGCGGCCACCGTCGCCCCGTCCACTCCTGCTCCAGGCTCCTCGTGCTCGCACATGTCACCTTCACCGTGCTCGGCGCCAGCCACCCGCGCGGCAGCGTCTCGCCTGGCGACCTTGACCCTCCACTGCGCGACCCGCTGTTGCAGCGTCGTGTGCGGACCGCGGGCGGTGCGACCTGGGCGGGCTGAACACAGAAGGAGTGGGCCGGCGGCTGCGTCTCAGGGCCTGGGGATGCTCGGGCGCGTCGCGGTGCCGCTCTGGTGCTGGCCTGGGCTGAGCTTGGCCGGGCACCCGGCCTGACCCGCGCCGGAGGCCCGCCCCGTCGCAGGGCTCGCGGTCCGGTCGGTCCAGTCAGCCCGGCAGGATCCAGGGTCCCAGGCGGCGGCGTCGATGTCTCATCATGGTGCGGTCCGGCACCAGTGGCCTGTGGCTGGCCCAGCCCGTGGGCTGGAAGGTCGCCGTCATGCGGGGAGGCTGGCCGTCGTCGTCAGGCTAGCGGCGGGACTCCCGCAGTGCTGGTACTCGTCGGTCGTCACCGCCGCCCTGCCCACGGCGCAGAACGTCTTCATGTACGCCTCACGCGCTACGGGGCGACAGGATCGCCCGCGACGCCGTCCTGCTGACGACTGCGATTCGTGCCGTGATCCTGCTGGCCGCCGCGATCCTGCGCTGAGCCCGCCCTGACGGTCGTACTGCCGGCTGCGTCCGTCAGCGCGGCCCCTACCTCCCGCCCTAGCTTTGGTTGTACCTCATGCCGCCTGTTGAGGGTGGTACGGAGCGCGAGGGCGACCTACGAACTCGTCGCGCCGGGGCTGTCATCGCCGTCCAGAAGCGTCTCAGGGCGAGCTCGTCGCGCGTGGGAGGTTGGCCCGGCCCGCGGACCGTAGTGTCGGCGATGGCCGCGGCGTGGCTGATCCGCTCAGGGTCTCGGCATCCGCGCGCGCAGCGCCCCTCGCGCCGGTCCACGCCACGGTCCTCGCTCACAGGGGACGTCCTCCAGGCCTCCCATGAAGGTCGCCGGCGCCACCACGTGTCCGCCACCACGACGCTCGGGTCGGCGGGCACCTCAGACTGCTACTCCAGGCGGACAGGGCCAGGGCCCTTCTTGCCGCGCGGCGACCACGATGGCCGCGCCTTCTCCAACCAGAACTAGCACCGTCTCAGATCCGCGTCCTGGCCGTAGAGCCGGGTGATGTCTCGTCCGAGCATGACCGGGTCGGACAGGCCGCGAGCGCTCGACGACTGGCGGGCGTCAGGCTCACCATGAGGTACGGGGTCGGGCGTTGGGGTCGTAGGCGATGGTGGAAGTGGTGCGGGTCTCGCGCAGCACCTGCTCCACAGTGGCAGCAGGGCCGGGATCACTGCGATCGAGCCGGTGTGCACATGACGACCTGCCCGTCAGATGGGGCCGAGCGCGGCGGGTTCAGTCGGTCGAAGACGTAGGTGGCGGCGCGGTCCTCACCGATGGTGGCCTGTGCCGTGGGTGCTGCAATCAGCACCGGTGGAGGTTCCCGGAGGCGCGCGGTGGGAGCGCGGCTGACCGCGCTCATCGGTGCCGATCCAGCGGTGCAGGCTCGGCGTCACAGCCTGGCGCGCCAGCCCCAGGGCGACGTTGGCGGAGCGAACCGCCGAGGATATCACGAGCTCCCTGCCAGGGTGGATGACTTGACGTAACCAGGGGCCTCGCCGACGGGCGGATCCTGAGCGGCGGGTGCGGTCATGGGTGACTCCTTCCGTGGGACCGGGGTCAGTGGCGGTGGTGAGATGAGACGTGGGAGGACGGAGGACTGACCGGGTGAGCGGGAGGAAGCGGAGCAGGTCGGTGAGAGACTCCGGGGCGGATGAGATGGCAGCGACACTGCCGTGAATGGCCGACGCGCTGGTCGGTGCGCAGGGACGGACGAGTGCCCACAGACACACCGATCAGGCGCCGCCCTCGGGGCCCGTCTCGCGCCCACGATATAATCGGTGACAAGGCCTTCCGGCGCGCGGGCCATATGACGAAACGCGGGATCGTACGGTTTGTATTCGTGGGATGAGCAGGCCGAGCCTTTGTCGCGGTTTCGTTTATCCACAACTCCTTTCGGGCTCGTGCTCAGGATGCCGGTGGCGCTCGATCAGTGCACCGCTGCCAGATGGGCCCCGGTCGGTGTCGCTCAGGCGGACACGAGCGCGACTCCGGGGCCGTAGCAACGTCGCCAAGACGGTCGATTCGCCGCGCAGGTGGGCATGGCACGGCCTGGAGCCTTTTCCGGATCCGGGCGGGTCATGCCCTGTCGATCGCAGGTCCTCCCGCGACCGCGGCCAGGCGGGGCGGGCCTCGTCAGGCAGGTCCTGACAGCGCTGGGCCCGGGCCTCGCCGCGCCCCCACAGGGCAGGGAGTCCTCAGGGGACGCTCCGAGGCCCGCTGCACGACGGCCACCAGGCTCCTCCTTGGGCCGCTCATGGTAAAACCCGAGGCGACGTCCTGTTAGCGCCGCCTGCGGAGGCCGACGACGCTGAAGACCCCGAGATCACGGATGCCGAGTAAGGGCTGTTCTGGGTAGTGCTCATCACGGTGCTGGTCGGGTGGGCCGGGGTTCATCAGGCTCACGCCCCGGTTCTCGCACGGGCCGGCACGCGGGCCGACGGACAAAGGCGGAACCGTTGGTGTCCTCAGCGCGAAAGTGCCCCAGACCGACGCGTCGTTGCCGCTATCCTGCTGCGTCGTTGGAGGTGTTTCGTTGAGGGCACTCACCAAACCTCACCGCGTGACGGGGCCAGAGGCAAGGAGACCACCATGAACGGATACTGACGACGCGAGCCTCATCGCGGCGCGCCGTTTCGATTCTTCATCGTCATGCTCGACACGACGGTCGTCGTCGTAAGACAATTGGCGCGATCGGCAGGGACGGCGCCCGGTCACCTCCTGCAGTGGTCGTCGACGCCTACGCCCTCACCTTCGCAGCCCCTGCAAATTGTCGACTGGGGCGGCTTGTGACCGGATGGGGCGCAAGAAGTCCACCTGCTCGGGCTTCCGGGCGGTTCGGCTTCGCTCGGCGGCCTGCAGCCCGCCTCGCCGGCGGCGCGCCTATCGCCTTCCGCGCGCTGCAGGGCGTCGGCGCTGCCGCGATCGTCCGGCCTCCCTGGCGATGCCTCCTCATCCATGATCGCCCTGCCGACTGGCCCGGTTACTGGTCCAGGGAGTGCCGGTGGTACAGTTGCATGTCGGCCCGGTGGCCGGGGGACCGCTCGTGACCTTCACTGGCTGGAGGTCGTGTCTGGGTGAACCTTCCCCCGCCGTCGCAGTCAGTTCTATGGCTCACCGCCCGCCGCCCGCCCGAGCTGGAGACGCGTCGCTGGGCGACGACGCGAAGGCGGCGACCCGCCCGGTGTCCTTCCGTCGCAGGGCTCGCAGCCACCACACCACGGGGACCACGTCGCCGCAGGCGAGCACGGTGAGTCCGGCACGTTGTCGCCTCGACCGCCGGACCGAGCCTGGCGGCTCGCCCTGGTTGAACGGGACCGCCAGGCCGATGCCGCCGACGACGGTCTTCTCCTGACCACGTTTCGCCCCGCCGCCGCGGTT
>BNJS01001703.1_pt1 | contig 24665 bp, 39 predicted proteins | sample 8540461 | NCBI WGS metagenome assembly BNJS01 (sample SAMD00202454, study PRJDB9452) | human saliva metagenome | isolation source: human saliva | place: Japan | reverse complement strand
AGTTACGTATTGCTCCTCGATGACCTCCTGCCGACGCATGTACCAATTCATCTCCGGCTGGTTCTGAGAGCACGATCTTGCCAACGCCGTGGCCCAGCTTCCGCCGCCCATGATGGCAATCTTTCTGGGAAATTTTCCACGCGATCTTGTTTTGTTTGCGGGTTACGGGGTTGCGCCTCGTCCGGCTGGCGGGTCCACGCCTCGACGGCTTCCGGCGAGGGCAGCTCCAGCCCGAGGGCATATTTCTTATTCAATCGAAGAGGGCGCGGCGGAGCAGTTGCGTTGGCGCCTGCCAGCATGTCAGCTGGATAGCCCGCCTTCTGCACGGCCGGTACCCATTCCGGGGCAATACCGAGCGGTGCGCATTTCCCGGTGCATCCTCCGTGCACGGTCCTTTCCGGACGCATCTGCGGGAAGAAGAGCACCTGAATCGTCGTCTGGCCCGTCAGCAGCATCACTAGCGTCGATACCGATACCCATACCACCTGTCGGGGCATGCCGTATTCGAGGCGCGACGAAGTCCATGTCGATAAACATCGCCTGGTCGTCGCCCTTCCGCTCAGTCGCAGCTGCTCCAGCGCTCCAGCTGGTCGATCGGGTCGTTCAGCCGGAGTGCATTGCAAAGCCCTTACCGTCACCATCAGCCTGGAAGCGTTCGGTCAGCCTCGGGGTTGTTCGGTGACGCTTGCAGAGGGGCGATATTCGATGGGGTAATCGGCATGAAGGTGGGCTGATGTAGTGTTTCGCATTTCCCGCCGAAGACGGTCGATCAATTTGCCTTGCCCATCGTCCGTCCACCTGATTTCGGAGCTGACGGCAGACGGCGCGCAGGGCCCTTCGTCCATGCCAGTGATGTCGATGCCGGTGTGTTCGCGGATAGCGTCGGTCATGGTGACGCCGGAAGGCGCCTTGAAGCTGATCGTCCTGGCCGTCCACTTCGACTCTCCGTCGTGCCGTTCACATCGCGGCTCACCTTCTCGAGCATCTGCTCGGTGAACTGCATCATCCAGTCAACTCTGTAAGCCACATAGATCTCCATCGCCAGTGAACTCTGGCCAGTGCGTACCGGTCCATGCCTCGCTGCGGAAGTCTTCGAGAACTCACAGACGCCCTCAGCCGCCCACACAAGGCGCTCCAGGTAGTTCGCTGGCAATGCGGAGGTAGAGGTCAATATCGAGCGCATTATGGTGCGTCACGAAAGGGACGGGCGGCGGCGCCACTGTATGGATTGCAGGATGGCGGGTTCGACCAAGGTATCCGGGGCGTTGAAGAACTCGCGCATGGAGGCGTAGACTTTGCTGCGCTTGATGAAGATCTGCTTCACGTCGGTATTGACCACGAGGTCGACGTAACGTTGAGGATAGCGCTGCCGGGTCGGTGAAGCCGTCGTGGACTACGCCGTCTTTCCTTGACCACGGGCAGCGGGTCGGAGCGGATTTAGAGAGCACGGCCACCTTGCGCATGGACGGAGATCTCGCCCATCTGTGTGCGGAAAACGAAAGTCGCGGATACCGACGAAGTCGCCGATGTCAAGCAGCTTTTTGAATACGGTGTTATAGCAGTTCCGTGTCGGATGGATCGAGATGTCGTCGCGGTGACGTAGGACTGGATGCGGCCGGTGGAGTCTTGTAGTTCCATGAAGGAGGCCTGGCCCATGATGCGTCGGTCATGATGCGGCCGGCAATAGAGACGGCGCGGCTCCGGCGTCGTCCTTAAATTGTCTTGATTTTCGTCGGCATAGCCGTCCACGGTAGTACCCGCAGCGTGGTACGGATCGATGTGCATTTCGCGCAACCGGTCAGAGGGCTGCCACGCCGGATGATTTCGTGCTCGCTTAACTCCACTACGCTGCTCCAACCTTTACTTATAGGTGATGGTTTACCTGCGGCAAAGTGGAATATGCCTGTCCGCCATTTTCTGCGGCTTCACCTGTCGACCGTCCGCCCGCTTGTCGCCCCCGACTTCACGCCGTGGGCGCCCGCACCTCAGGCACGGCGGCCATTTCGAAGAGCATCAGTAGCGCCATGTTGACGGCTCGGCTGATGTTATGATCGCGGGCGGCGCCGAAATGGTATTCCTTGAGACGACCGCGGACGGCGTGGCCACGGCGATCCAAACGGGCTCCCGACGGGCGCTCTGGCGTGCCGCCACCGGCCCTGCGAAGCCCGACGTGGCTACGGCCAACCGCAACCTCAAGGCCTCACGCGCACCGCGTGCCATCTGCTCCACGACGGGCTGACTGACTCGCGCCCACGCGCTTCGAGATCGGTGGCGGAGACGCCCAGCGTGCGGCGCTTCACCCTCGTCGGTGTAAAGAGACAATGCCGCCTTTGAAATACAGCTGCGAACTGCCGGCCACGGACGATTGCGCGGCGATGGCGCCTCCGGTGCAGCTCTCGGCGGTGCCAACCGTCAGCCCCGCGGTTTGGTAAATCGACGGCCCAAGAGGGCTTGATGGAAGGTCTTCCTGGCGATGATGTCTCTTTCAGGATGGTGCGAGGCGGAGATGCAGCACGTCGCACACCTGATCGGCTACGGCTTGTAGGCGAACAGTAGGCCGAGAGTCGGAGGCGGATCAGCCCCGGTTGAGGCAGGTGTTCGGGCCGCACTTCATCGGGCAGATCGCGCTCAAAGTCGGCCAACGCCATCGCCAGAGCAGACCTGTGTAGCCCGTGACCCAACAGGTGCGATGGGCAATGCCGGCCTTGCGCCCATAGTACCCTGAAGTCGGGGATCACGCGGTTCGTCATCAGCCACTTCATCTCCATCGGCACGCCGGGCATGGAAATCACCATGCAGCCCCGGCGTCGAACCATGTGCAGGGCGCCGTGCCCACCTCGTTGATGATCACCGTGGCGTTGTCGGGCACCATCGCCTGATCACGCGTTAAGTCGTTCATTTCACGCCGCGCCCGCAAACTAGCTGTTGATTGTGTTCGTGCACTTCGGTCGAGAAATGCCTCGCCGTGTCGAAGCGTTTTGCAAAGCGCGTTGAGGGTCACGTCGTCCTTGGTGGGGCCCCAGTCCTCCGGTCAGGAGCACCACATCCACGCGTTGCTCAGACTCGCGGAGGGCGCGGAGTATCTCTGGCTCGTCGTCGCCCACGGTTTGTTTCATACGCATGACACGAAACTGTGGTCTCTCAAGGGCTCGACTCGATCCGCACACCGAATTGCGTGTCAGTCACTTGTCCGATCAGCAACGTCGCCGATCGTTATAATTTCTGCGGTCATAGTTAGATTGTTATCCCAAAAATCGCTCAAAAATAGGGCGATGTCGGGGTTAGCACATCAAAGTTTAGCGATTGTACGATACAATCGGCTGAAACAAAATAATGGCGATTGTACGATACAATCGGCCGAAACAAAATAATGGCGATTGCACGATACAATCGGCCGAAACATAAAAATAACGGCAGATTGTCACGATACAATCGGCCGAAACAAAATAATGGCGATTGTACGAACAATCGGCTGAAACAAAAATAATGGCGATTGTACGATACAATCGGCCGAACGATTTCATTTTCTCGTGATTGTACGATAATCGGCTGAAACGATTTCATTTTCTCGTGATTGTACGATAATCGGCCGAAACGATTTTCATTTCTCGTGATTGTAGCGATACAATCGGCCGAAACGGTTTCATTTCTCGCGATTGTACGATACAATGAGCCGAAACGTTTCTGATTCTCGCGGGTTGCTCGAGAAATCGTACGCTGGGCTCACGTCTCACCTCCCCACTCCTCAGACGTATAGGCATCAAAACAGCGGGTAGCAACCCTCCCGGCCACTACCCGCGATAAAAACCAGTGCAATACATGGAGAAAAATGATAGAGATATGAATAGATGTAGTCGACCATGTATCTATTGGTTGTGGTTACTTGTCCTGCACCTGATCCATCGTGTCGGTGAGGCGGCCGTGAAACCGCCGTCACCTGCGGTGCATACAATAAGATGAGCGCTGGGAGGATGTGTCGGAGTGAAAACTCCGCGCGCCCCGGCCTGCTCAATCATTTGTATTCGCCTTTGCCGGTCATGAAGTTCAGGTAGACCTTTCCGCCCGGCGCTCTGCTTCGAGCGATCCCGTCGCCGCCCGCGCCACGGTAGAGGATCTCGCCCTCGGCCAGCACGATGAACTCGGAGTGCCACCAGTCTTCGCTCTTCAATCTTGACGCACATGCGCACCTCGCCGGCAGCAGCCGTGGCGGGCGAGACGAACCAGCCGTCGGCCGTGGTGGGAACGGTGAAGAGATTCTCAGCCGTGATCTCCCATTTTCCACCCACGCTGACGTCGCCGATGAGGTAAACGTTCGGCTTCTCGAAGCTGACGGTGTACTTCAGGTCACGCCCTGAGCGGTCGTCTTGATGACCACGAGATACCAGCCCGCGTTGGCCACTTTGAGGTTGCCACCGTCGTCCGAGAGGCCGGGCCGAGGCGTTGTCCACGAGCTTGGCGGACGATCCGAACTCGCCGCCGTCGAATTTCTTCTCGGCGTTGAACTTCATCGAGGTGCCCGCTTCGAAGTAAAGGATGCGCCAGAAGGTGCCATCCTTCGCCCGTGTCTGCACCATCGGCACAGAGCCGGCCCAATTCCACTCGCCGATGCCCTTTCGTGCTGCTGATGACGTTCATCGTCGAGGGCACTGCGGCGGGAGTGAGGGCGAAATGGGTGCGCATTGATGGAGATGACGTTGGAGTAGACCTCGCCTTTGCCACTGGTCAGGGCCGCCCTGAGGCGTACGTAGAGCTTCGAGGTGAGGGGGAACCTGTCCTCTTCACGCCCTTTTTCACGGCCAGCGTGGTCTGTGCCACGGCGATCTCCGAGGCGTCGACTCCATCTGGGCCTTGGGGGTAGGTGGTGGGCAGGGTGATGAATTTGCCCTCGGTGGCAAAATCGTTGTCGAGCGAGACTTGCATGGCGTATACCGTGGCGGCGGAGAAGCCTACAGTCCGGTTGGACGCAGGTCAGCTCGACGTTCTTCACATGTTCTAAGTCGTAGACGGTGTTCTCGGCCGCGGTGGGCGTGTTCAGCGTGAAGCTGGAGGGCGTCTTGAGGGTGGGGTTAGCACTGTTGTCGTCGTCGCATGCGGTGGTGAGGCCGATCAGACCGGCCAGCAGCGCGAACGCTATCTTATGGATTGCTTTTCATATTCTGTTGTTCGTAGTTAGGGGCCCGTTAATATCCCGGGTTCTGCTTCAGGTTGGAGTTGACGTTCACATCCTTAGTCGGGATCGGGTAAAGGTTGAGATGGCGAGACAGCGTCGTACCGTCCTTCGCGCCGCCCTTCCATTGCCAGTGTGTAGTCCGCATTGCCGGCAAAGCGGTTGAAGCGAATCAGGGCCCGAGCGACGACGTCCTCGAAAGCGAACTCTCGCGCCCACTGTCGAGGATATTGCTGAGCGTGTGGGACGTCTCCGTCTTCGCATGAGCCCGCTTGCGGAGCGTGTTGATAGCTTCGGTAGCGGCTGCAGTCGGGTCCGCCGTTGCGACGCACCTCTGCTTCGGCATAAGTCAGGTAGGCCTCGGCCAGACGCGCTGAGGGGCAGGTCGGTGTCGGTAAACTTCGAGTCGTGCGTTGTGGCTCCATCGGCGCGGAGGTTAGAGAACTTGACGAGGGAGTATCCACTGGCAAACTCCGACTCCACATCGATCGACAGCGAACGGCCTTTGCTGAAGAAGAGCGCGCGATCGTCGTTTGCAGCCTTCGTCATAGCGTCCGCATCGCCTGCTGCCGGTGCGTTGCCGTTGGGGAAGAACTTGCTGACGAGCTGCGGCCGGCAGCGGTTGCCTGCCCAGCCTCGGTGGTGCCGAAAGCCGGCATGTCGTCTGTCTTATGCGTGGAAGCGATGAGGTACAGCGAGCCGCCGTAGTTGCGGGTCGTGCCGCCGTCCTGAAGGATAGGCAGGAGGATCTCCGTGTTGGCCTTGTTCACGCTGCTGCCGTTGTTGTCGGCCATGAAAAGGTGCTTTGTAGACGGGGCACAACGAGTAAGCGGAGTTGATCGCCTTCTGCGCATACTCAGCCGCCTTCGCCCACTGTGGCGTACCGCTGTACACCTCGGCATTCAGATAGAGGCGGGCCAGGGAGCAGCCAAGCCGCTGCCTTATCGGCGCGACCGTAGGTGTTGGTGCGCGGATCCTTCATGGTCTCCGACGCCTCGAGGAGTTCCTTTTCGATGAACTTAAACAGCTCCGCACGCTCCACTTGCGACGGCTTTTCGGTCGATATGGTCGTCACGAACGGCACCTTGCCGTAGAGGTCGATCAAGCAGTAGTAGTTCAGGGGCGCGGATGAAGCGTGCTCGGCCCTGCTAGTGACGCTCGGCGTCCGTCTTCCCCTCGGTCTGCTCGAGGAAGAAGTTGCAGAGCGTGATGTCAAAAATCAGAGGCGATAGTAGAGGCCCGTGACTAAGCGAATGCGACGCATCCCATGTGCCATGCACCACTCCGCACGCCACCGTCGATCCAGCAGCAATGCGCCCCATCGGCCGGCAGTTCGTTCAGGTTCCAGATCAAGCGGAAGAAGTCCGACGAGCCTTCGTCGATACCGTCCACGTCGCCAGAGCCAGCCGGCCCTTCGAGACCTGTCAAACCGAGCGTAGCGTAGATCTTGGTGAAGACCTTGTTCTGGTCAAACGTCGTCGTGACGCTGGGATCGATCGGCTCCACGTCCAAATCGCCTACGCAGGAGGTGATGCCCGAGGCGGAAATGAGGATCGCGCATGCGGCGACCCAAGCAGTGATCTTATTTCGTTTTCATTTTGAGTTCCATTTCAGTAGTTGCGGATTAAAAAGTTCAGCGTAAGTCCCACGAGCGAGGTCAGCGGTCGCGGATAGAAGTCGCGATCGATACCATAGTTGGTACCCGTGCCCGATCCGTGATCAGCCCGGGATCGAGGCCCTTGTATTTCGTGACGGTGAAGACGTTCTGCACGGCGGCAAAGACACGCCCTGAGCCGATCTTCTTCAAGTTGAAGGAATAGCCGAGAGTGATGTTGTCGCACTTTGAGGAAGGAGCGTTCTGCACGAAATAATCCGACATGTAGTAGTTGCCTTCGCCCTGCCAATTGTTCTCCAGCACCATGTTGGGGCGGTTGGTGAGGTAGCCCGAGGGAGCGTAGATCGTGCTCATGTTGCTGGCGTTGGCCTCTACATTATTATATACGTAGTTGTTGAGGCTTGCACGGAGCGTGAAGCTGAAGTCCCACGCTTTAGTAGACGAATTTGGACGAGACGCCCATCAATCACGTCGGCCGTGGGTTTCTTAGTAGAATCTTATCGGCATCGTTGATCACGCCGTCTCCGTTACGATCCACAAACGTGTTCTCGATCGGTTTGCCCTTCTCGTCGTAGACCTGCTGATAGACATAGAATGCGTAGGCGGGGTGCCCTACGGCGTGCGCCTGAACAGTGCCACCGGTGCCGATGGTCACGCCGCCCGCAGCCACGTAGTAATCCGAACGATCGCCTCCCGTCAGCTCCGTGATTTCGCTCTTGTTATAGGTGAGGGTTGAAGCCCAAGTCCCACGAAGTCCTTCTGTGCAGATGGGTTTGAGTTGATGGTGAACTCGATGCCCTTTATTCTCCAGCGAGCCTATGTTGGCGTTCACCTGATTCTTGAAATTCGTTCCGGCCGATACGTACACGTAGTTAATCAGGTCGTCCGTACGACGGAAATAGTAGTCCACGGATCCCGTGAGGCGACCGTTCAGGAAGCCATAGTCCAAGCCCGCGTTGTAAGTCGTTGTTCGCTCCCACTTCAGGTTCTTATTGTAGGCGTCGGGACGATACGATTCGCCCTCGCTGTAGCCTATCGGATAGTAAGCGTAGTTCTTGCTGCCGCATAAGAGCAAAAATAGGAGTAGATCAGAACCAATATTTTTCGCTGACCTAGTGACACCGTAGCCGAGGCGCAGTTTCATGTCCGACAGGGCGTCCACGTCTTTGAGGAATCCTCTTCTTTTCATCTTCCAACCAAAGGCAAACGAGGGGAATGTGCCCCATCGGTGATCCCTTATTGAAGCGTGAGGAGCCGTCTCGACGATACGGTAGCCGTGAAGAGGTACTTATCGGCCAGCGTGTAGTTCAATCGTCGAAGAAGGAGACCAAAGTTCTCCGACGCCCACCCTGCTCGAGGGTGAGTACTCCTTGCCCGGGTTCACGGCGTTCGTCTGCGGATAGAGGCCCGCGTAGCGATTGTGACCCTTACGGTGGAAATGTTGCCACTCGTAACCGACCATCGCATCGAAACTGTGCACACCGACTGACTTCATGTATTGGAAATAGCTATTGAAAGACAGGTTGTATTTGTCGATCTTCATAGCCATAGCTACCGTAATAGTTGTTTCGAGAGGATCGGGATCCACGTCGGTGGTCTGCTTACCGGACGAGAGGTCCATACCGCCATTGGCGTGGAAACGCAGGTCGGGGAGGAAGTGAAATTTGTAATCCACCTCGATGTTTCCGACGAGCGACTGCGATTTGGCGCGGTCGTCCTTCATCTCCAGCAGGGAACGGGGTTAGCCGGGGCCAGCGAGTTGTTGGTCAGTAGCCAGGTGGGGTCGTTGAGCGACTTTCCGTCGTTCGTCCACTGGAAGAAGCCTCCGAAAGTACTTCTGATAGGTCTCGCCCGCGTCGCTGCACCGAGTGGGTGGGATCCATTTGCGTGGCCGCACCTACGGCGCCTACGTCGGCGAAGCGACTTTCGGCATACATCCTTTGAGGGTTACCGTTCATCTTGAGCATGCCGCCCAAAAACGACGGAGAGAGGTTCAGCGAGGCCGTGTAACGGTTGAAGCTCGAGGTTTTGAGGATACCGTTTTGGTTCGTGTAGCCCACGGACATGCGGAAAGGCATCGTCCCGAGGCCTCCGAAGACACTCACGTTGTGATCCGTCGAGAGGGCCGTGCGATAGATCTCCTTCTGCCAGTCGGTGTTGGCCGTGCCGAGGGCCTTATAGGCGTTGCTCTCCTCGCCGTACTGGCTGCGGATGCGTGCGCGATAGGTGTCGGCGTCCATCATGTCGAGCGTGTTCTTGACGTTACTCATCGACACGTTGCCGTCGTACGCCACGCGGAGGCGTGCCTTACCGCCCTCTATGGAGCCCTTCTTGGTGGTGATAATGATGACACCGTTCGAGGCGCGTGAGCCGTAAATGGCCGTCGCCGAGGCATCTTTCAGCACGGTGAAGGTCTCGATGTCGTTCGCTGACCATCGCCAGCGGGTTGAGAGGCCCTTGACGCCGTCGTTGTCCATCGCCAGACCGTCGATGACGATCAGCGGGTCGTTGTTGGCATTCAGCGACGAGCCGCCTCGGATACGTATCGTGGAGCCGCCACCCGGCGAACCGCCACTCGAGACCACGTTCACGCCGGCAATCTTTCCAGTCATCAGGTCTTGCGCACTCGTCGTGAGACCGCGATTCATCTTGTCCGGCTTGATGGCCGTCACCGATCCCGTCGCATCGTCCTTCTTGACGGATCCGTAACCGATCACAACGACCTCATCCAACAGCTCCGTATCCTCTTTCAGCATCACGCGCATGGGCTGTGCGGAGGCCGGAAGTTCTTGAGACTGATAGCCGATGAAGGAGAAAACGAGCGTAGCACCTCGCTCGACCGACAGCGTGAAAGTTGCCGTCCAGATCGGTAATGATGCCATTCGTTGTTCCCTTCTCCACCACGTTCGCACCAATGATCGGTTCGTTCGTCGCATCTACGACGACGCCTTTAACTGTCATCTTCTGTGCATAACCGCCAAGGGCTGGCAGCAGAGCAGCCAGCAGCAGGTAAATGCACCGCTTCCAATTAAATAGTTCTCTTTTTTTCCATTATGCTTTGTAGATAAATGTGTCACTAGAAGAAGAGGCGCCGACGCAGGGATCGCATCGACGCCTCTCACGGTTCTTATTGCTCAATAATTGAGATGGCAAATCCGCCGCCCGAGGCCGCGCGGAGGGTCAGGCGTGACTTATTCGTCACGGTCATCTTCTTAATGGTGTACGCCTGGGGGTTCTTCTCGTAATGCGCCGTCGGACCGTCGGCATAGATGGTAGCCGTGTATTTGCGCTTGGGGTCGAGAAAGTCGAACGAGATGTTAGCCATGTGGCCGTTCTCGCTCGCGGTGCAGCCTACGAACCAGTTGTTCGTGCCCTTGGCCTTGCGGGCTACGGTGATGTAGCGCCCGGCTCAGCCTCCAGATATTTGGAGTCGTCCCAGTCCACGGCCACGTCTTTGATGAACTGGAAGGCGTCCATGAAGCGCTCATAATTTTCGGGCAGGTCGGCCGCCATCTGCAGCGGGCTGTACATCGTCACGAAGAGGGCCAGCTGGCGGGCCAGCGTGAGTGCACAAACGAATTGTTCTCCGGATTGACGTTCTTAATGCGGGTCTCAAAGATGCCCGGTGTGTAATCCATCGGGCCGCCCATGAGGCGCGTAAAGGGGAGTATGGTGGTGTGGAACGGTTTGTTACCGCCAAACGATTCGTATTCCGTGCCGCGGGCCGACTCGTTACCGATCAGGTTGGGATACGTCCGACAGAGGCCCGTGGGGCGCACCGCCTCGTGGGCGTTGACCATGATGTGGTGCTCGGCGGCCTTCTTGACGGCGTATAAGTAGTGATTGATCATCCACTGCCCGTAGTGATGTTCGCCGCGTGGGATGATGTTGCCCACGTAGCCACTCTTGACGGCGTTGTAGCCGTATTTGTTCATCAATTGATAGGCTTCCTCCATGTGGCGTTCGTAGTTGCGGATGGAGGCGGAGGTCTCGTGGTGCATCATCAGCTTGACACCCTTCGAGTGGGCATATTCATTGAGCGCCTTGATGTCAAAGTCGGGGTAAGGGTGAGGAAATCGAAAACGTAGTCCTTAGAGTGGCCAAACCAGTCCTCCCACCCGATGTTCCAGCCCTCGACGAGCACCTGATCGAAGCCGTGCTGGCGGCGAAGTCGATATAGCGGCGCACTTTGTCGTTGTTCGCCGCGTGGGTGCCGTTGGGCTTGACCTTCGTGTAGTCCGTCACGCCGATGTGTACCGAGAGAAGGTCGTTGGTGTAGGCCCACGTCGATTTGCCCGTGATCATTTCCCACCAAACGCCGATATATTTCACTGGCTTGATCCATGAAACGTCTTTTTAAGGCACATGGTTCATTGAGGTTAAGGGTCAACTTCGACGCCAGAATCTCACGCGCGTCGTCGCTGACCATGATCGTACGCCAGGGAGACTGGCAGGGGCGTCTGCATATATCCCTTCTTGCCCTGCGCGTCGGGGGTTAACCAAGAGCGGAAGGTCATCGTCTTGTCGTCTAGCTCAAGCGACATGCGGGATAATCCACCAGCGCCGCCTCATGCGGGTTGATGTAAAGTCCATCTGCTGACTTCATCATGAGCGCCGTCTGTACGCCAGTCGGAGAGAACGGAGTCTGCGACGTATTGAACGTGACGGCCGCCTTCATTAGCTTACGGATCTCGGAAAGGTGCGACTCGGTGTAATCATATTCCTGCGTGTCATAATCGCCCGGAATCCAGAAAGCTTTATGATCTCCGCCATCGCAAATTCGGGTATTCGTCTTTGATAACGAAGTAAACGAGGTTCTTTTGCTCTGAGAATTCGTAGCGGAACCCGAGACCATCGTCGTAAAGGCGAAAGCGGATGCGGATAGTCCGGTCGTCTTTCGGCTGATGGAGCGTCACGGCCAGCTCGTTGTAATGGTTGCGGATGGAGCTAACCTCGCCCCAGACGGGCTTCCAAGTCTCGTCGAAAGTAGCTGTCTCCGCCTTTTTGGAGTTGGAAACCTTCGCGCAGCGAGAAGCCCTCCGCCTCGAGGCCCAGCCGACTGCGTTTAATCACCGGCTTCCCCTTATAAGATAAGGTATAGACGGGGCAGCCCATGCCGTCCACTTCGAAATGCATCAGCAATCGACCGTTGGGCGACTTCAAAATCCTCCAGCTTGCAAGCCCCAAGCGGACATCATCAAGAAAGAGAGCGAGAAGAGCACGCTCTGAATACGATTAATCATGTGGCAGTAAAATTTTTTGTATAAGTAATGTACACTGCCAAAGTTACGACCCTATTTTTCGATCCACCTAATGCAGTGAGATAAAAAGTAGATCCCGGAGTACATCTTTATACCCCTATTCACTTGGGAGATAGACGATTGTAAGTTCTATCAAATTTCAAATTAGTAGATGGCATATAGATCATTTAAGCCCCAAACACGCCCCATAACGCCCTCCCCACCCCACGAGCACCCAGCAGCCGACCCCTGCACACTTGTATAATGGATCGCATAAGACCGTTGAGGGGCGGAGCCATGCAACCCCTGCCGGGGGTATGGGGGCGCAGCCCCGTTGTGAGGCGTATTCATCGCCTCACAAATGGCCCCGATGGGGACAGACGCGGAGAAAGGGTCGATGGGCGCAGCCCCGTTTGTAGGGGGCGTGAATACCCTCACAGACGATCCACGAGGATCGAATGATTGAATCAAATGCCTGTATTTGTCCCCTTTTCGGAAAACAGGCACGGCCGACGGGTTCCTTCCCTCGTCCCTGACGGATCATCCGAAGGGCGTATGCAATCGCCCCTACAGCCTACCGGAAGAAAAAGGCCGTTCCTACCTATATGTTTAGGGCGCATCAAGGAAAGAAAGGAGAAAAGAATGTGAGGGGCGCAGCCCCGTTTTGTAGAAAGCGCAAAAGCATACGCCCCAAATGGCCCCGACAGGGAACAGACACAGAGCCGGCAGGTGCCTTCTTTTCTTCTCTTGATAGAAGAAAAGAAGCAGAAGAAGATCAAGGCCTCTGCCGAGGCCAGGGAAGATGGGGCGGATGTGCCTGATTGGGTCGGTGTCCCTGGCATCCCTGCCGGTACCCGGTAAATTTGGCTGGCGGCCCTGACGCCTTGATTTTCTTTGCCTCCTTTTCTTTCATCAAGGAAAAGAAAAAGGGAGAAAGAGAGATGAGGGCATCCCTGTTTGTGAGGGCGTATTAGCACGCCCCACAAATACCCCGATAGGGGGACAGACGCGGAGGATGGGGTCGAGGGGCGAAGCCCCGTTTGCTGAGGGCGTATGAATACGCCCCCAAATAACCCGACGGGGAGACAGACACAGGTCGGCGAGTGCCTCTTTTTCTTCTCTTGATAGAAGAAAAGAAGGCAAAAGAAGATCAAGGCCTCTGCCGAGACCGGGAAGATGGGGCGGATGTGCCTGATTGGGTCGGTGCGCGAGCCATTCAAAAGACGGAACTTTTCGACTCATCCATTTTTCTGTTTGCTGTTTTTGAAAAATGGTTTATGTTTCGCCCGTTACTGCAGCGGCAGAGATGGTTGTATCATTTGAATCTCACGAGAGACACTTTACAATAGAGTAAGTCGAAAAAGGGCCTCGAGGAGGGACTTCTCGCGATGGAAAGCACCCATCGGAGGCTACGAAAAGGACTTCTCGCGATGGAAGTACCCATCGGAGGCTACGAAAGGACTTCTCGCGATGGAGAGCACCATCGGAGCTACAAAAGGGACTTCTCGCGATGGAAGCACCCATCGGAGGCTACAAAGGACTTCTCGCGATGGAGTACCCATCGGAGGCTACAGAAGGACTTCTCGCGATGGAGCACCATCGGAGGCTACCGAGGGACTTCTCGCGATGGAAAGCACCCATCGGAGGCTACAAAGGACTTCTCGCGATGGAGAACACCAATCGGAGGCTACGAAAGGGACTTTTCACAACGGAAAGTATCAATCGGAGGCTACGGAGGTCCCTCCCACAACGGAAAGTACCAATCGGAGGTTACGGAGGGTCCTCCCCACAACGAAAAGTACCAATCGGAGGCTACGGAGGGTACTCCCCACAACGGAAAGTACCAATCGGAGGCTACGGAGGGTCTTCCTCACAACGAAAAGTACTCATCGGAGGCTACGGAGAAGAATCTCCTAAAAAGTATTCGAATGATTCGCCATGGCAAAGACTGCGGAACGAAAAAATTGTTGTTCAACTAAATAAAGATCCAGATGAAAGACGGATTAGAAATCAAAAGAATAGGTACATCCAAATTGGATAATGCCTTGCATGTGAAAATATCATGATTCGATGTACGGTTTCGTCATTGAATTTGACCTCCCGAAGCTCGGTATTCCGGAAAGAACGAAGACAGAGTGGAAAGAGGCATTGACACGGAGAAGGAAAACAATTTGGAGGCTCAAGCGAGCGTCAATTCGGAACTCTTAGTCAGAGAAAGACGAAGAACCGACCGCCTGCTGAAATATATTTTTCGGTGTCGTGCGCAACGGACTGCTCTCTCCGGACAGAAAAGTCGGATGCTGCCATGCGTCTAAATGTTGTCATGAATCCCTACGTTGGGATCCGGAAAGAGTCGTTTGATCGAGTAACGTCGCATGTAGACGGCCTGCTTACCGACCTCAAAAAGACAGAAAACGCCGCCGACGTGTCCAGCTGGGATTTACTTCGGATGTTACGAAGTTAGAGACGCTCAACAAAGAGTTTGATTCGATCAATAGCGATCGGGCGAAGAAGCGCGCGGATAATAAAGTGCCTAAAAATGCCAGCCGTGCGTAACCGTACGGATGCCATTTTTGAGCGTATCCTGCTCGTGCTACAATATAAATATATGTATGGAACAACTCCCATCGAGCCGGAACTGATCGCCAAAGCTGGTTGCACGTTTTAACGAGCGCGCAGAAGATATTTACGTCTTATAAACAAGGTCAGGCCATCAAAAAGGCGGCTGCCGGAAGCGGAAAGCAGAATCCGAATGCCCGAAAAGAGCCAAAAAGCCCAAAAGACCGAAGCCGAAAAGCCGGAAAAAGGATAACAAGGATCCGGACATTCATCTGCCGGAAACGGAGGAGCCGAAAAAGCCGGATCAGCCGACCGGAAGGGGTGTGGCACGCGGAGGCAGCGAGAAACCCAAAACAACCCGAGAAGGGCGGCGGCGAGGTGGCAATCCGGACATCCATCTGCCGGAAGAATAGATTGAAGCATCTCGTTGTCCTCTCCGTTTCGCGGACCTCCGCCCGGAGTCGACAGCAGCGCATGAGACCGAGGCGCCCTCCCGTGTATGCATCGCGGAAGAGGCGCCTCGGTGTTTAATGCACCTTTTTATCGATCAGATGCTCAACAATCAGCTGTATAACGTTATTCCATACAACGTATCTAATATGCCGTCTCTGTCTTCATCTAATGACTCAACTGTCCATGAATAATAAGATGGAAGAAGTCAAGCCGTGATTAAATGACATGTTTTTATCGCGTAATCGTATGGATGACGTAGTTTATTCTTGATACCGACCTATATATTCCTTGCATCTTTTTGAGGCTCATTATAAAGGGTCTGCTCATTACTAGATCGTGATGCATCCAAGGACATTCTGTCTTCTGATTCATGACATGCCTGCATGATGATATTTGAACTATTCACATAGAAGAAACATTCCGTTTATAAATCATCATATCCAAGACTGTCCTTGTCATCATATAAATGTACTTACTAATCTCATCGCGCATCTCCTGATTATGCATTTCATCATGCTTACGCTTCAAATAGTTGTCCTCCAGCTCTTGCAGAAAAAGATCAGCCTGCTTCCAGATGTATGAATTAAGGATAGGCGCAAACCTATACTCTCTCTAATCTCTCCGGCCAAAGCCATCGCAAAGACTTCATCATGGCGGGGAATGTGAAATATAAACATCTGCATTCATCTGAAAGAGTATATTGTGTTCCATGAATCTGGTTTTTGGTCGATCCATTTTCTATTCATGTATGAATGAAGAATAGAGCGAAAACTTCTACATTTTTGTCTTTCCCCTCCTTTTGAAATTCTTGCTCACGTGTAAAATAGTTCTCCAAAACCCTCTTCTTGGAAGCCTTTCCAAAAAGAAGATCCCACTTTTGTAGGCTTGATACATAATTGATTTATTAGAACATGTTTCCGCAAAGGTATTTTTAACCGTCATCTATCTTACATATCTCTCACCCTAATATTCAGAGCTTCCGTCTCTCGCTCTCCTCATAATTTGTCTACAAGAAGAAGATCTTCGACGTCTGTATGTGCAATTTACCTCCTGTTCATCCGCTCTTTTTCTGCTACTTATAGAAATGGATCAATAAGGGGACAGGGCGAGCGCGCAGGCCTGCCCACCCATCGGGTAGGCGTATTTATTTCAGCGGAATGTGAGAAAATGTATACGATCAGCTGCTCTATCTGCCTGCGGAATAGATCCGATAGGCGCGGCATGCTACTCCATGCGCTTCGGGCTTGCTCCGCACCACATTCCGCACCTTTCGACTAATCGACGTATTTTTGCGCCATAAATTTGAACTCGCAAGATGAACCTACGATACGCTGCGGCGCTGTTGGCCCGCTGGCATACTGAGGGGCGTGCCGCCCGAGATGCCGACTACTTCTACCATTACGATCGATCTGGATCGGCCGACGGTGGCCGTTGATCGCGACCTCTACGGGGTGACGTCCGGGCGGCCGACGGTACGGTCCGCCCGACAGGTGGTCGGCGGACACGATTACGAATGGTAGTTTCGAGGTGGATGGCCCTCGGCGACGGATTCGATCGCTGGATGGCACGCCCTAACGACGGGTTCGGCGCTGACGATTGATGCCCGCGCGCCACTGAGCGAAACGAGACCGGCGGTCGCTGCTTGTGCGCGGCGGCGTGGTGGCGGATGTCGCGGGGAGCGGCTGCGGCACGCGGCGAGCGCTTCGAATTGACGTGTTACCTGCATGGCACGGTCGGCCGGTCGCTCACCATCTCGCTGCGCGACTCCTGGCCGGGCGCATGCTGGCCGAGCCGCTCCGGCTGACCCTCCCCGACGCGTGGACTACGCTCCGGCACACCTTTTACGGCCACCGACAGCGTGTGCGGCGCCACGCTCGTCTTCGAGACGGACAGCGGCGCGTCGTTCCGGCTTAGATATGGTCGCCCTTTTCCCACAAAAACGTGGCGCGACCGGCCCATGGGGGCTCCGGACGGACCTCATCGAGGGCGATCACGGACCTACGGCCACGCTCATCCGCTTCTCCGGCCGGATGATGGCCGACGATGGGTCGCAGCGGGTCACGGCCAGCGAATACACCCGCCTCTGCCAAGACCTGAACGCTACGCCCCGTGATGATAAAGGCCGACGAGAGCGGACCTAAGTACCTCATGGACGCAGATTTGATGATGACGCAGAGCGACCTCTTCACCTCCGACAGCGTGGATCGCTATTCGTCCTCGACACCTACGCCGACGCTTTCGGGACGTCCGGGACGGACGACGCCGGGACGATGCGCGCGGCCGTCGGTGAGGCGGCGTTCCTCATCGGCGTGGAGCGTCGGCCGGGCTGTGTCCGCGGTCTCTCCTACACGCCACTCATCAGCACGCCGAGCACGGGCGGACTGCTCCTGGCGGGCATGGGCCGACTGGTGCGCACACCCTCGTATTACGTCTGGCAACTCTTCGCCGATCACCGTGGCCGACGGCTCCTCACCACGAACGTCACCACGGCCCGCAAGCCCCTCCTGACGTACGGCAAAGCCTCGGTAGCGGTCGTCGGTGACGCCTTTGCGGTCGAGTCGGCAGACACCCTGCGCGGCAGTTCGTCACGGACGTATAACGGCAGCCTCTCGGCGCGTCTGATGCGCAAAAATGAACAGCGCCTCGGGCTCCGTCCGGCTACGGATCCGCGATAATGGTCGCACCGGGCACTCCGCGACGCGATCGTTTTCGAGCTGACCGACAGCACCGTATGCCTCATTCATAGAGTCTGGCACCCTGGATCGCGTCTGGCAGGGCCCCATCGGGATCATGCGCTCTCGGGCTGGATGGAGGCCAAGGGTGGAATGTGCCGACGAGGGCGATTTACGGCTATATCAACAACGTACGGGTGATCGAGGCTGCGGCGCCTCCCGGCCGTCGTTGGTGGCCGTGGCGACCTCCGATCCGAACAGTGGCACGATCATCCTCAAGGTGGCGAACACCACGCAGCACGACGAGCGGACAGCGCTACATAGAGGGTGGCAGCGTCGCCGCCTCGGCGCACATCGTCAGCCTCGCCGCTCCCCACGGCCGCAATACGCCCCTCAACCGACGGCCGTCATGCCCGTGATCCGCAACGTACGCCTCCCCGCTGGCCGATGGTCTACGTTTTCCCCGCCAACTCGGTGACGATCCTCACCCTGAGAGATGCAGTGACGAGGGCAGCACGAGGAAAGCCAAAAATGACGAATGGCCGGGTACTCGCGAGGAACATTTTCCTCAGGTACCCGGCCATTCATCGCATGAGGGAGCGAATTTCGCTTCAAGAACCCCATAAAACAGGTTCGCGCACGACGGCGAGGGAGCATCTCCTCCATCCGTTCGCACGCGAACCTTATCATCTAGCGAGTCGGGCGATGCGCCTCGACCGCCACTTATCCGATCATTTCTTGGCCGCGCCTTGGCAGCTACAGCCTCCATCAGCTGCGCACTTCCTCAGGATCCCCCAGGAAATAGTCCTTCGTCAGGTTCAGTTTGTCGTCGAACTCAAACACGTAAGGCACCGCCGTGGGCAAGTTCAGCGAGGCTATATCCGTATCGGAGATGCCTTTGAGGTGCTTCACAATGCCACGCAGGCTGTTGCCGTGCGCCGACCAAGAGGTTATCGTGCTGCTTGAGGGAGGGGAAAATGACGCATTCCCAGTAAGGCATGACGCGCGCGATGGCGTCGCTGAGCGACTCGGTGCGCGGCAGATACTCGTCGAGGGACGCCAGCGTAGCGCGGGTCCTTTTCGGGGTTACGGGGGTCGTCAGCCTCCATGGCCACAGGGGGCAATGTCGTAGCTGCGACGCCAGATATGCACCTGCTCGTCGCCGTATTTGGCCGCCGTTTCGCTCTTGTTCAGGCCTTGGAGCGTACCGTAGTGCTTCTCGTTGAGGCGCCACGTTTTCTCCACCGGAATCCAGTCCTCGTTCATACGATCCAGCACGCAGTTGAGCGTCTTGACGGCACGTTTGAGGTAGGGACGTGTAGGCCATGCCGAAGGCAAAGCCCGCGTCACGGGTGCGTCGCCCGCCTTCGGCTTCAGCCACACCCTTCTCGCTCAGGTCGACGTCTGTCCAGCCCGTGAAGCGATTTTCCTTGTTCCACTGGCTTTCGCCGTGGCGCAGCAATACGATCTTCTTCATGTCTCTCGTCTCCCAGGGTTATGCGAGGGTGATCGACGGATCGAGATAAACGTCCTGGATGGCATTGAGCAGCTTTACGCCCTCGTTCATCGGTTTCTGGAAGGCCTTGCGACCGCTGATGAGCCCCATACCACCGGCGCGCTTGTTGACTACGGCCGTGATAACAGCCTCCTCCAAGTCGCCCGCTCCGTGCGATTCGCCGCCAGAGTTGATCAGGCCGACGCGTCCCATGTAGCCGTTAGCTACTTGGTATCGGCAGAGATCGATGGGGTGATCGGAGGAGAGTTCGGTGTACACCTTGTCGGAGGTGCGGCCAAACTTGATGGCCTTGAAACCGCCGTTGTTGGTGGGGAGCTTCTGCTCACGATGTCGGCCTGGATGGTTACGCCGAGGTGGTTAGCCTGACCCGTGAGGTCGGCGGCAGCATGGTAGTCTGTGCCGTCCTTCTTGAAGCCGTTGTTGCGCAGGTAGCACCAGAGGATGGTGGCCATACCCAGCTCATGCGCATAAGCGAAAGCCTTGGCTACGTCCACAATCTGGCGACGGCTCTCTTCGGAACCGAAGTAGATGGTGGCTCCCACGGCTACGGCGCCCATGTCCCATGCCTCCTTGATGGTACCGAACATCACCTGATCGTAGGTGTTGGGGTAAGTCAGCAGTTCGTTGTGATTAATCTTTCACTACGAAGGGATCTTGTGGGCATACTTACGAGCCACAGCACCGAGGACACCGTACGTGGAGGCCACGGCGTTGCAACCGCCTTCGATAGCCAGCTTGACGATGTTTTTCGGGATCGAAGTAGACGGGGTTCGGGGCGAAAGATGCGCCTGCAGAGTGCTCGATACCCTGGTCAACGGGGAGGATGGAGACGTATCCCGTACCAGCCAAAGCGGCCGTGGTCGTGAGGGCGGCGATGCTGTTCAACGTCTGCGGATTGCGGTCGGAATCGAGCCAAATGCGATCGATGGCGTCGGGTCCCGGCGCGTAGATCGAGGCTCTTGTCGATGGTTTTGCACTCGTGGGCCAGGTAGTAGTCTGCCTGTGCACCCAATAATTCAACTGTCTTGCTCATATAATTTGTTTTTGAGATGAAACAGTGATGATCAACTGATCATTGATGGCACAAAGCTACGATTAAAAGCCGGATCAGGGCATTGGGGCTTAGGCCCACAGCCCCATGCTGCTCCCTGGAACGCAAGTCGGCACAAGCTGCCGCGCGGTCTGATCGCCTCACTTTGTCTGCCACCTATTCCGTGTATTTTTGCCCGCTCTCAAAACAAGATAAACACCTATGTTCAAAGCTGTATTCCTCCGTTTAGTCGCCTTTTACGTTCCGCCCGATAGACGCGTGGGAGGCGCTGAGTCACAAAAAGGTGAAGGAGAATGACGACGACTTCCTCTCGCATTTCCTCTACCCCATGATTGGACTCATCGCGCTGGCGGCGTTTGTCGGTATGCTCTTCACGGGCCCGGAGTTCGACTTCGTGATTGCGCTCAAGTCGACCATCAAAGCGATTGTAGCCTCGGCCGGGGGCTTCTTCCTGGCGTCGTGCTTGCTGAACGAACTGTGGGCGCTCGTCTTCAAACGTCCGCGCAGCATGCGACTCATCCAGCCTTCGTCGGCTACTCCTCGTCGCTGCTGTTCGTGATCGAGATTGTGCAATCGTTCTTCCCCGAGCTGATCTTCCTGCGCATCCCGGCGCTGTATACCATTATATGATCTGGGCGGGCGCAGTGAACTACCTACATGTGGACAACGAGGTGCAGCTGAAGTTCACGACCCTTGCCTCGTTCATCATTATCGGCAGCACCGGCCATCATCTCCTTCCTCCTGTTCACCGATGCCGGGGCTCCGCTTTTAATTGACACGGGCGAATGCCATTCGCTTCTCTCCAACTCATTCATCATGGCTAAAGAGAAACCTACGAACCGAAATCACGATAAAGAATAAACGCGCCTCGTTCGACTACGAGCTGCTCGAGACCTTCACCGCCGGCCTTGTACTGACGGGCACGAGATCAAGTCCATCCGCCTGGGCAAGGCCAGCCTTGTGGACACCTTCGCCATCGTCGAGCACGGCGAGGTGTGGGTGAAGAATATGTACGTGGCCGAATACTTCTTCGGCACCTACAGCAACCACGCGCCGCGCCGCGACCGCAAGCTGCTGCTGAACCGCAAGGAGATCCGCCGACTGCAGACGGCCGCCAAGGATCGCAGCTTCACCCCTCGATGCCCACGCGACTCTTCATCAACGAACGCGGGCTGGCCAAACTCGTCCTGGCCATCGCCCGAGGCAAGAAAAAGAGTACGACAAGCGACAGTCGATCCGCGAGCGCGACGACCGCCGCGGATGGACCGCATGTTCAGAAATAAAGCCCCCGTCGGAGTAGAAAAATCATGTCACTCGTGGAAGGGACCATCGGGCAGAGGGTGTGGCGGTGCGTGCGCCGCGCGCTACCAAAACGGCCCGGACGTGCCTTTGGCTGCTCAAGATCATCCTGCCCGTCTCGCTGGCCGTGCGACTGCTTCAATACTCCGGACTGCTCGGCGGGCGTCGGAGCTGCTGGCGCCGCCTTCAGCCTGATCGGGCTACCGGGCGAGGCTGCCATCGTCTTCCTGACGAGCATCTTCACGCCGCTCTACGCCCCCATAAGCGCTGATGACCTCCATGCCGCTGACGGTGCGCCAGCTGACCATCCTCTCGCTCATGTGCCTCCTCTCGCACAGCCTACCCGTGGAGTGCGCCGTGCAGGGCCGCACAGGGGTCGACCTTCGCGGGCATGTTCGTGCTGCGCATTACGATGAGCTTCGTCATGGCCTTCACCGTGCCACCTCATGCCCCACGGCGCCTACGATGCGCCCTCGCCATCACAGGCGCCGTAGCCGTGAGCCACTCCATCGGCGACGTTCTCGTGCTGTGGCTGCGCAGTTCGCTACGCATCGCTGCTCTTCGCCGCCATCGTTCCCTCGCTCATGATCCTGCATTACATCCTCGACGAGTTCGACCTCCTGCGCGGCCTCTCGCGCCGCATGGCTCCGGTGATGGACTTCTTCGGCCTGCCCGCGAATGCTCCTTCACTCTGGCTCGTGGGCAACATCGTGGGCCTGAGCTACGGCAGCGCGATCATGATGGAGCAACTGAAGCAAGACGCCATCTCGCGCCGCAGTTGCGACCTACTGAACCACCATCTGGCCGTCTCGCACTCCCTGCTGGAGGACACGATCCTCTTCAGCGCCCTCGGTGCCCCGTGGCTGGATCATCCTGCCGCGGCTGGCCTACGCCTTCGTCGTGGTGCGGATCAAACTGCTGGTCGAACGGATGCGTGGGAGCGCAAATGGGGGATGAATGCTTTTTACCAACGACCCGGGTCGTTGATTCACGACATGTATATGGGCAGCCCTCGCGGGTTTGCCCTTTTTGTGTCGTGACAGGGGAACAGACGCATCGCGCAGCCTGAAACACGTCTTATCCCCTATCCAACCCACCCGTCGCGCCCCAAAAAGAGCCTCACATCTGGATTCAAATGCCCGTCGCGCCCCAAGATGTGTCTTATTCCTCGACGTAGCCCTCAGCTGCGCCCCCTACGAGACTTATCTATGAAAAAGCTCTCAGCCTGAAAGGGGTAAAAGCTGTGATGTAATTTCTATCGTTTTAATCTAACATATGAGAACTTATACCATACATAATAGGCTCTCATATTAAAATGCCATCACCTGCACCGTATATTCAATTGTTTTTAGATTAAAAAGCATATTACATTCATCATTGATAAAATGCTTTTAGATTAAAAGCATACTACCTTCATCGTTGATAAAATGCTTTTGAGATTAAAAAGCATACTACCTTCATCGTTGATAGCATGCTTTTTAGATTAAAAGTCCATTACATCTAATACGAATAGCATGCTTTCGGACTAAAAAGCATATTACTTGCACAACAAAGCTATATCATTTTACATTGAAAGCATCTAATAGTACACTGCATATTTTGACTTAAGGGTCAAATATGTTCCTGCGAGGGTGCAATAACACACTGTGAGTCATGTATATGTAGTATCTTATAGTATTATGAGAGAACAAACTCGAAAAAGTGCCCCCCGTTGTGGGTCGAAAGAGGTGATTCGCAAGGGCACACGCAATGGTGCATCTTATTGGCTCTGCCATAGCTGTGAACACTACTTCAGTGGTCGTTCGCGTGTGGATCCCTCAGCGGTTTTATCGGTACTATGCTGAAGGCACGTATACCATCGCACAGATCGCAGAACGATTAGGAATATCCTGTTCTACAGTAAAGCGTAGGATGAAAGGTTTCCCTCTCCGGTCTACCTCTATAACACCTCAGGGTGTGGCACTACAAATGGATACCACATACTGGGGTCGAAACTTTTGGCATAGTACTTTTCATGGATGCCGCCACCCATCGCATTCTCTATTTCAGCTTCATTTATCGAAAAGGAACGTATGAGGATTACCTCGCGGGGATAGCCTACCTCAAAGGACAGGGGATCCAAGTGAACGGGGTTATTTCTGATGGACTATCTGGACTGAAAAAGCCTTGGAACCAATCCTTACCAATACTGTCAGTTCCATCAAGTGCAGCGCATCAGACAGCTGCTCACCAATCATCCAAAACATCCTGCTTCTATCGCTTTGAAGGAGATTAGCCTGCAGGTCACACATTCCGATAAAAAGCAGTTCACAGAGATGCTATCGCAATGGCATAAGCAGTGGAGGGCATACTTGGAGGAGAAAACATACTCGGAAAAATGGGGTGTCTTTCATTTTATACCCATCGGCGTTTAAGGGCTGCTTATTTTGGATTGACCAGACACTTAGATGTCCTCTATACCTACCAAAGTTTTTCCGGAATTGGGCCTACCAAATACCAATAATGCACTGGAATCGCTCAACGCTTCGCTGAAGACGAAAGTGCGTTTACATCGTGGAATCTCCCGGGAGAGAAAACAACGACTTATTCAGAGTATTATAATATCCTACAATCCCTCTTCTATAAAGGGAAGTTGAACCATCACAGGAACATTCTTGACCCTTAATAGGACTCACAGTGTGTTATTGCACCCCGCAGGAACATATTTGACCCTTAAGCCCATATTTTTATCCTTTCAGACTGAAAAGCCTTCTATAGATAACTCTGTAGGGGGCGTAGCTGAGGGCTACGTCGAGGGAATAAGACACATCTCGGAGCGCAGCGGGCAATTAAATCCGGAAATGGGGCCTTTGGGGGGCACGACAGGTGGCTGAATAAGGGAACGGGATGCTTTTTCGGAGCAAAAGGGGGACTGTATAAGGGTGCCAAATGCTTTTTCGGACCTGGAGGTGTAACAAGGCCTGCGGTCGCTACGGAAATGCGATAGACACAAAAAGCCGGGTACATGCTTCGGGGAATCTCTCCTTTTCTGCATGTACCCGGCTTTTTAGATTTCAGATTTTTAGATTTTCATTTACTTTGGCTCTCACGGCT
>BNJS01000858.1_pt1 | contig 24697 bp, 38 predicted proteins | sample 8540461 | NCBI WGS metagenome assembly BNJS01 (sample SAMD00202454, study PRJDB9452) | human saliva metagenome | isolation source: human saliva | place: Japan | reverse complement strand
ATTTACGCAAACCGCATATTTCACCATAATATAGCTACAAACTCATAATTTTTAAGAAAACAAAAAGACACCAACCATTCGATTGGTGTCTTTACTACTTTTCTAAAGTCCATTTTGCAATGAGAGCCTTGTCATTATACAGATGATATTATAATCTATTTCATGTCAAACAAAACAGAATTTTCTAAGAAAATATGTTCATGAAGACCTTCTTCTAAAGGCTTTCATGGTCTTAAATACATAGACATAAGTAGCACAGCCATCTGCTGGTGCTGTGTACTGGTTGGTCAATGCACTAGAGATTCAAAAGTACCTGCAGCTTCGTGTTTCAGCCCGAAGTTCATCAAAGTCTATTGGTTTACCCGCTTTAAACTCAGGAAAGTCCACATGTTCTTCATGCCGAGAAATGAGGTACAAGAGCGGATTTGAGTTGCAAAAAGGTTTGATAAATCTTTGTCAATTCCTCACCATGATGGTCATAATGTACATTTAGTAGTTTTGCCAATCCTTGGTCGATTTCATCAATCATATTCAATTGTTCTCGATGATAGGTATGAACGATGTGAGTCAATCAATTGGTCTTTAGAATAACTAAGCACCTCTGCGAGAAGATTTCTGAGCAACTTGTCATCATTTTAACATAGCAATGTAAGCATCCACATCTTTACCTGTTTCTGCAATAGCCTCTGCTAAAGGATGTCCACCACCACAGCAATCTATTCCATCTTTTGCTAATACATCCATTAACTCTGGATTTACTTTAACCGCATCAGCTACGGTCATGGATTTATTAATAGTTCCAAAACTCATAAAATACACCTCAATGGTTTACGCAGATCTATATTCTTATAGTTATACTATACGATCAACCATGGATTCTGTCTGTCGCAATGGCTGCAATTTGAAAGTAACATGACAACAATGGTAGGCTGTGAAAATAACATAAAGTAATGAGATATAAAATATGTGGATATATATTGAACATACAAAAAGCTGGCCTAGAGCCAGCTTTTCAGCATATCAAAATATATATACATATGTTTATATATAATTGTGTGAGTAACATATTAGATGCTTTCAACAGCAGTGATTGCAGCAACTTCTACAATGTCTTGAGCGGAGCAACCGCGGGAAAGGTCATGGATAGGAGCAGCCAAACCTTGAATCAATGGACCAATAGCTTCAGCATCAGCGAAAAGCGTTGAACCAATTTGTAACCAATGTTGTGCAGATTGAAGATCAGGGGAAGATCAAGATGTTAGCTTTACCAGCTACATGAGCCAGGAGCTTTTTCTTTCTGCTACGGAAGGAACGATGGAAGCGTCCAATTGTAATTCGCCGTCGAATTTGAAGTCTACATTACGTTCTTTCAAAATGTTAACAGCTTCTACTACTTTGTCTACTTCTGGGTGGAAGCAGAACGCTTTAGTGGAGAAGGACAACATGGATGCGCGAGGATCAGCCATGCCAACAACTTTACGAGCTTTTTCTACAGTAGATTCTGCGATATCAGCTAATTGTTCGCTAGTTGGGTTAGGCAATACGCCACAGTCGGAGAAGATGAGTACGCCATCATCACCATATTCTTTTTTATTTGTGAACATAATCATTGTGGAAGATACAGTTTTAAGGCCTGGTTTAGTACCTACAACTTGTAATGCAGCGCGCAATACGTTTGCAGTTGGGCAAGCGGAACCAGCAACCATGCCGTCTACTTCGCCAAGACGAACAAGCATAGCGCCGAAGAATAAGCAGTCGCCTTTCATAGTTGCGTCAGCTTTTCCGGGAGTCATACCTTTTTTAGCGCGCAATTCTACGAATGTATCAACCATTTCTTGGTAACGATCGTAGTTAGCTGGATCGATGATTTCAGCACCTTCAATGGATACGCCAGCAGCTTTAGCAGCTTCAGCGATCTCAGCAGGGTTACCTACTAATACAGGTGTGCAGAAACCTTCTTTTAAAATAGTTTCAGTAGCTACCAAAACGCGTTCGTCTTGGTACTCTGGCAATACGACTTTTTTACCTAATGGTTTTACTTGGTTTTTCAAATTTTGAATTAAATCCACGATTTTTGCCTCCTTAACATTGGCTTACTGCCATATCAATACTAATATTATAGCAAGTTAACGGGTCTCTAACAACCATTCTAGAACATTTCGTTGTTGAATTCCATCGTAGTTAGCATTTTTATTTAGTTCATCTAAGGTAAGCAAAAACTTAGGATATTGGTCATTGATAGCCTCTAAAGGTGCCAGTTCACGGTTTAACGTATTTGGATCGAGCACAGTTTCACTAACCTGATAGTATTCAGTAATACCAGCTTTTTCTGCGACAAAATCAATTTCACCCTTAACTAGTTGACCTACATATACAGTATATCCACGACGTATGAGTTCTAGAAAAACAATATTCTCTAAAATATGACCTGTATCGCGGCTTGTATTGCCCACAATCAAATTTCTCAATGTTACATCAACACTATAATATTTCGCATTAATGCGTAGTAATTCTTTGCCTCGTACATCATAGCGATTCACCTTGTATAGTAACAAACTATCTTGTAACCCTTGTAAATATCGTTCTACCGTTTTATTATCAATCTTTCGGCCAGCACTAACAAGAGATTTAGCTATTTTATTTGGTGAAAGCTAAAGCTACCATTAGTATAATATACCGTACAATATCTTGTAAAAATTGTAACATCATTAATCTTTTAATCGAGCCACTACATCATGTAATAACAAGGTGTTATATAAACCGCGAAGATATTCTTGAATATCAAAATCTTCCCCCCTAATTGCTGAGTATAAGAGAAGAACTTTCACGAAGATACGCCTCGTAGAGCCGGAATCAAGGGAATACTGCTGTTCTTCATATTTGCTATAGTAAAATTCAGCAAAGGACAATGGTAACATCTGAATTTCTACATATCGACCAGTCAATAGTGTAGCAATATCAGAAGACATAAAATATGCATTTGAACCGGTAATATAAATATCTGTATTCTCTTTTTACAAATAAGCTATCTACAACACGATGAAATTGATCGACATGTTGAATCTCATCAAGAAAAATATAGTTCATTTGATTTGGCTGCATTTGATTTAATATATATTGATATAGCCTATGATATTCTCGTAAAGGTTCGTATTCTAACTCCTCAAAAATTTATAGAAATAATCTGTTCTGGTTTTACTCCCTCTGCTAGTAGCTCATCCTTAAACAGACGAAACAATGTCGATTTACCACAACGACGTATGCCAGAAACGACTTTAATAATAGACCGTTCACGATTCCGTCACAAAAACTCTATATACCCATGGCGCTGAATCAACTTCACTAGAGCCTCCTCATCTATGTACGTGCTCATAGATGGAACCCAATTATGGTTATTATCAGTCATCATATTGATCACCTTCAAAACTTGGTTCCATTCCAACTTTATATTAATATTACCATAAAGTTGGATTTCATTCCAAAGATTTTATTATTATAGATATATAATTTGGTTCATTCCTATAATTTATCTAATAAATTTTTGTAATATCTCACCTCTATCCGTTCTTATACCAAAGGAAGATATATAGCTTTCATTGAAATCTAATCCTATAAAACGATACAATAGTACATAGAAAACACTACTAATCGAAACATTAGCTTTTTAATCCCAAACACCCTTTCAGGAGGAATCATGGCGAATACAGAAACGACAATCGACGCGGTTATGCATCCGCAGCCCTAACATACGCAAACCATGGAAAGTCATTGTATCAATGAATCTTTAGGCTTCTAATAGCTTGTGGGCCAGTGAGAAAGTCTTGCACACTCAACTGTCCTAATCCATTGACGACTCTATAAATCGTCGACCATCTAGGGTCGATGGCACCACTTTCAAGATCACTTATATAGATTGAGCTAGACCTGATTTATCTGCTAATTGATACTGTGTCATGCCCAATTGTCTGCGCCAAAGTAAAATCAACACACCGAGTTTGTGAACTTCTTGTCGGATTTGTAAATCTCGACAGCAAACGATAAGATTCATAGCAACCTCTATCTACTTTCACACTCAACACATGCTTATGCCTTTACTATACGGCTCGGCGCCATCCCTGCCTAGTAGCAGTTGAAAAGCGATAACGTAAAGCCTTAATAAAACTAACATCCACATTAGTTCTATTAAGGCTTTTTCTACGTCTATTAAGTTATGTCCGATTTCATCAATTCAGTGGAATATTAGCATATATAGAAAAATATAAGATTAAAAAATACAAGCATTATGCTCAACAAACTCAAGTTTTATAAGTATTTATCGTCATTTCTATCCATTATCCATACAGAAAATATAAATTTGAATTCTAATATCATCCTCTCTTAGCGTACATCGTAATAGATACATATAAATTTCCCATCCACTTTTGACCTTACATATGAAAACCAATACTAAAACACTACTAAAGGACTAGTAAAACACTGTAAGACAATACTAAAAACAATATAATAATCAAATACTTATAGTAAAAAGGGGACTATACTTAGTATAATCCCCTTTAATCATCTCTATAAGATTATTGATTAATGCTATCTTGTGCTTTTTTGATTTCCATGTATTTAACCATGCCGTCAACAGCTTTTTTAGCTTCACGCATAGCGAGTACTACAGTAGCAGGTTTATGTACTACGTCGCCGCCAGCGAATACGCCTTTACGGTTAGTCATACCGTATGGATCTTCTGCAGTGATAATATAACCTTTTTCGTCTACTTGTAGATTATTACCTTCGCCGATGAGACGAGCATTTGGTTTATGACCTGCAGCGATGATGATTTTATCTACAGGCATAACTTGGTAGTTACCTGTGCCGTGGATACCTGCGCCATCTTCGTTAAGTGCCATGACTTCGTATTTGAAGCCTTCTACTTTATCTTTGCCTTCTACAGCTACTGGAGAAGCGAACCATTGGAATTGAACGCCTTCAGCACGGGCTTCTTCGTATTCAGACAATAATGCTGGCATTTGTTCTTGGCTACGACGATATGCTACAGTTACGGATTCGCAGCCTAAACGTACGCATGTACGAGCCGCATCCATCGCTACGTTACCACCACCGATGATAACGACACGATCACCTTTTCTCACAGGGAATGAGAGATTCATCAAGATCGCCATTTTTCTACTAATTGTACATTAGTCAACAAGTACATCGCTTGGAATACGCCGTGTACTTCATCGTTTTCCATGCGTACTTCTTGAGGAATATGAGTACCAGTACCGATAAAGATGGAATCAAAGCCTTCCGCAAAAGATCGTCAATGTTTTATCTTGACCGATAAAAGATATTACATACGAATTTAACCCCTAAGCCTTCAAGACGAGCGAGTTTCACGACGTACAACAGATTTGAGACAAACGGAATTCTGGAATGCCGAATAAAGAGTACGCCACCTGGTTCAGATTGGCCTTCAAATACAGTTACATTATAACCAAGCTTTAGCCATGTCGCCTGCTACGGACAAAGCCTGCAGGGACCAGAACCTACTACAGCTACATTACCAAGATTTTTGTTGGATTTTCTTAGGTTTGCGAAGTTCATTGATACTTTCAAAGTCAGCAGCAAAGCGTTCCAATTTACCGATATTGATAGGCGGTTTTTCGCCTTGTTCATAATACAATTGCCTTCACATTGATTTTCGCGTGGACATACGCGGCCACAAATGGCTGGCAAGTTTGTACGTTCCGCCAAAATATCGTTGGCTAAACCAAAGTTACCGTGTGCGATGGCTTGGATGAAACGAGGAATTTCGTTTTTCAATAGGACAACCCATTTGGCACAATGGTCTTGGACAGTTGAGACAACGTTTCGCCTCGGCGAGCGCTTCCTCCATCGTATAATCCGCATCAAAATGTAGTGGTTTTAATTCATTACTCATGGCACATGCCTCCTAGCAAGGATCCAGTACTATACTTATACAGCGTTGCATGCACCCTAAGCATTCTGATGAGCCCTCTCACATAGGTATGCCGCCGCATGCTGCTAATGTTTATCTTTTGTAACCATTCGATAGACGTGTGGTCACTGGTCAGACACACACTATTCTATAGTATATTCTAAATTGTGAAAGTCCCAACAGTCAAGCAAATCTCACGGGTTGTGTATACGGATATAGGCCCTATTCATGCAAGGATTGCATAGAAAAAGAGCCCCCATAAGTACCTCTTTCCATATTCTCGTTAACATGTATACTAATAAGAGATATATAATGAATTAAACATTCATGATGCGAGGGTCAACTATGAATCCAGAGAATTTACATCAACTTATTATATCGATCGTCGGGGGACGTACTCCCGCAAATGGGACGGTCAGCATTTAAAATTTAATCGCACCGACTTATTGCCTCTATGGGTGGCAGATATGGATTTTATGCCGCCTCAATGCATACAAGAGGCTATTTGCACCTATGTGAAAGCGAATCCTTTAGGCTACACCATGACAAATCCCAAATATCTTGAAGCTGTCATAGATTGGTATAAGCGGCGCCACAACTGTATGCTTTCTAAAAACTGGCTCACCAGCGCTCCAAATGTCATTACAGGCATTATGTGGTGTATCGCAGCTTTCACAAAAACAAATGATGCCATCGCGGTTCTCACGCCCGTATACGGAGCATTTGATGCAAGTGCCAGCGATGCTAAAGCGCCCTATTATTGCAGTCCCTGAATCGCAACGAAGATAACCGCTATTCTGTTGATTACGCGGCCTTTGAAGCGGCTATTGCCAAACACGGTGTTAAACTATTCATTCACTGTAATCAGCATAATCCGGTGGGCCATGTATGGACCGAAAACGAGATGGATCAGCTATTTAGCATTTGTACGCGTCATGGGGCCCTCATCATTAGCGATGAAATTCATCAAGACCTCATTGCGGGCCCTCTCCTTTCACCTCGGCCTTAACCGTATCTAACGGAGCCTACGCAAACAACATCATCGCCATGTCGTCTCTGTCGAAAATCGTTTAATATGACCAGTTTGCACCATGCAGAGGTCATTATCCCTAACGAAGACCTACGACGCCAGTACAACGCATGTAAAAGCCTTGTATACCATACAGATTCGGACGTTGTTGCTGAAGCTGCTATTACAGCGGCCTACACACATGCAGAAGCAGAAATGTGGCTAACGGATTTGCTCGCCCTAGTGAGAGAAAACTATAACTATCTGTGCAGTCATCTCCTTCAAGCCCTACCGAAACTCCGCATCAGCCCTATGGACGGTACCTATTTATCGTGGATTGATTTTGGCGCCTATGTGAAAGCCGAAGACATGCACGATGTATTTGAAAATCAATGTGGTATCGCCCCTAGCTTTGGGGAGTGGTTCGGTGGTGAAAGCTACGCTACCTTTGTGCGGCTCAATTTAGCAACAAGCCTAGAAAATATTAAAATTGCCACAAATAGTATAATTCAACACGTACATCCGAGCCACAAATAGTATGATTCAACATATACATCCATAAGATACATGTGTCCAAAAAAGAGGCTATTCTAGCATCATTCAATGTTAGAGCAGCCTCTCTCTATATACAGGTTTATGCTACATGTGGATAGTACAGTTCCACACATGTTTCGTATTCTAATTCCACCGTATTGCACGATTAGCATTACATAGGATTTTATTTGAATTCTTTCAAAGTGTTCCTTAGCAAATTGCATATCTTGTGCACTAATTCTAATGTACCAAGGTAGTTATTGTTTTGATCGCGTACTGCCATGTAATTTACATAGAACGGACGGTCTACCTTTTCAAGCCAAACTGCCACGTTATCACGTTCACCATTGCGGAAGGACTCGATGATGCCACGTACAATTGGCTCTACCTTTGGAGGATGGCAAGAGAACACATCTCTACCGATAGCTGTTGTAGGGCGTTTGAATACCTTTTTCACCATCATTGAGTAGCGGTTAATATCTACATGGTCAACGAAAGTGATTTCCATTGGCATTGTATTAGACGCCAGCGTCCAATTGCTCTAGCGTTAAGCTACCACCGATTAAAGCGATAGTATTGCTATCACCACTTGTCGGTGCTGCTTTGGCAGCTAAGTGCAGACTCAGCCTCTGCCCAAGCAACGCGTTCTATGCCAAAGATTTCTTCGTATTGTTCAGTATCTTTGTAAATTTGGTACCATTCTTCAGCACTAAAGTTCTCTGCACAAATTGGGAACAAGATATTTTTGTTCTTTGTAGATCATCTCTTGAGCACGTGTGAGAGACCATCAAACTCTTCGTACCGAGCATCATCAATAGACTTAGTACGAGCTAAACGACCAAAGCCATCGCGAATATCCCCATCAACAGTCCACATAACCATGGATGGACCAGAGATATCGTAAAGCTATTTTCAAATGAGGATATAAAAGGTCACCCTTCTTAGCGTAGTGAATGGATACTTGGCGTATTTCGTTTACATCATCTACAGTGGCAGTCTTATTAGCAACTTTAACCTTAAAAGCTTCGATCAAAGCATCAAGCGCCTTATTCTCTTCTGTTAATCGGTTAAGCGGGTGACCACTGTTTCGACTAGCGTTACTACGCTTTTGGCTTTTTCTTGTGCTTCTAGTACAGCCTCAACCTTAGCGTGTTCCGCATCCATTTGTTCATGGATAGTGGAGCCGTGGAACAAAACAGAGTGAAGGTCACATAATTGTTGAACCTCAGCCAACGGCGTACCCTCACGCATAAGACCTTGCTCAGCTTTCATAATTTCACTAGCCTCTACATGAGCAAATTGACTAACAAAATCTTCACGAACCGCACCAAGCTCTTCACCTGTGCCTAAACGTTTCAAGAAAGCCTTTTTAATTGCTCTACGCGCTCACTATCTTGCGCTGTATCTTGAACTGAATCGTCAGCTTTAGTTTTCAGGGTTGTCCTTAGCTTAGATTCTACATCATTAGCAGATGTTTCTGCAGAACTCAGACTTTCACTGGCAGTAGCAGGTGCAGTCGGTGCAGTAGATGCAGGGAGTTGCAGCAGCTGCTCCGCGTTAGAAAGATACGGTCGCACCTTTAGCATCATCGCCAGATAAGTTTTGGCATTTCACCTTCCAAGGTAAACCAGCTTTCATGAAAGCGCCTACGATATCTACCATAGATACGCCTTTTCATCTTAGCCCCTTTCGGGATAGTCATAATTTTACCAACAGAGTTCAACATCACTTTGTTAGTGATCTCACTGAACCCCTAAGCTTTTCATAATCTCAGTTACTTCAGGATATTCTGTTACCAAATCATATCGGATTTGGATAAATCTAATTTCTTTTTCCATTTTGATCCTCGTGTCAAAAATTTCTATCATATACTAATTCATATGCCTATACGATGTGTATATAGGGCTCTTCTAATATCATTTAACAGGTCTATATTCATAACCTATGACTCTATAATAAACGATATCGATTATTAAATCTGTATCCATGGCTATACTTTTGAAAGCAATTCCTAAAATTTCTATAAAGCACATAAGGAAATCTCAAAATAGATACGGATATCTCAAAAATGCATAAGCAATCTTAAGATGATGGATGTTGTTCCATAAAGTAACTAAGTGAGTTTACATAAAAATAACGGATAGATGATACATCGTCCTCAATATGAGGAGATTAACCAACTATCCGTTATATATAAATTAGTTTTCTGTTTCTGTTTCTGTTTCTGTTTCTGTTTCTGTTTCTGTTTCTGTTTCTGTTTCTGTTTCTAACAAGTATATCACTTAGTCATGATGAGGTTTCAATGCTTTTTCGTAGTTTTCAGAAACTTTGTCCCAGTTAATGACGCGGAAGAATTCCTTAATATAGTCTGGGCGACGGTTTTGGTAGTGCAAGTAGTATGCATGTTCCCAAACATCTAAAGCAAAGAATTGCTTTCCTTCTAATAGAGGATTGTCTTGGTTCGCAGAGGATGTGACTTCAAGATTGCCTTCTTTGTTTACTACAGCCAAGCCCAACCAGAGCCAAAGCGCGTTGCTGCCGCGGTAGAGAAGCTTTCAACGAAAGCATCATAACCGCCAAGTTCAGCGTCGATAGCTTCTTTCAAAGGACCTTGCAATTTAGAAGTATCTGGTTTTGTCATAATTTCCCAGAACATGGTGTGGTTTTTATGACCGCCGCCATTGTTGATAACCGCTTGGCGGATGTCCTCTGGTACGTTAGCGATATCGCCGAGGATGCAATCTATACAACCATATGAAAGATCAGGGTATTTAGCGATAGCAGCGTTTAGAGTATTAACATACGCATGATGGTGCTTGTCATGATGTAATTTCATCGTTTCTGCGTCAATAACAGGCTCAAGATAATCGTCAAAGCATATGGTAATGGTGCAAGTTCGAAAGGTTTCATAGTAGTCCTCCTTAAATTTGGGGCATAGAACGATATTGGTTGTGCCTATTATCGTTCTTCTGAAAGCTGTTTCGATGCACCTGCATCGGTTATTGATTGATATGAATTATCATTCTTTATTTATTGTACACATTATATAGAAAATCGTCAATGTAAACGAGCATAAAAAAGGGCTATAGGTTATCCTATAGCCTTTACATGAGCTAATCAACATACAATTCAGAATGCATCCATATTAAAGGTTCATTATATACTCTTGTACTTCAAACTAATATAGCTACAACAAGTACTTCAAACTAATACATCTACAACAAGATTGATCAATCAATGATGCATTGACACATTTTCATCGTCGTTAATGCCGCTTGATGAGTCTCTTCTGTAACGCCTGCACAGCAGTTAGAATCAACGTGAATAGGAACCTCTGGCAAGGCTGCTTTCAGCATAATCGCATTGAAACAACGCAAATATCTGTGCAGAGACCGACGAGAGTAATGGATTCGATAGGATTTACCGCATTCATACCTTCTAAGCGCGTTACAAGCTCAAAGGATGCAAAGTTTGGCTTATCTACGAAGGATACAGGGCTCATAATAGGGCGACCTTCTGCGGCTTCGATCAAGCCTTTCACAATATGCCAGCCTTCCGTGTTTTTCACACAGTGTGGCACCGGTAACATTTTCCCCTCTTGGCGTTCAAGATAATCTATACCATGCGTGTCGCGGGTGAAAATAATAGGCCCATCAAAGCTTTCAATTTTTTTGCGCACATTATCTACAATCAACTGCGCTTGCGTTGAACCAAGGGCACCATCTACAAAATCATTTTGCATATCGATAACAACTAGAACCTTTTGCATAGTTCCTCCCGTATATAGTCTACAAAGAATACATTAATTATTCACTACACTACTAGTTATACTCTTAATTATTGATAACATCAATAGCTGTTATTTATTCTTTTTCCTCTGCTAACGCATGGCGCACTCGATGAGGTTCGTTATGCGCAAGTTTTCCTGCTGCAGCGGCCGCTACGGCGCCTACGAGATCATCGAGGAATGTATTGCAGCGACCACCTTCTTCGCTATCTGGTTTCTTAATAATACCCGGCTTTACCTTATCTAAATAGCCATAGTTTGTGAAGCCAATAGAGCCATACAGATTAACGATGGAGAAGGCCAAAATTTCATCGATGCCATAGAGGCTTTCATCATTAGCCACTATGCGTTGTAACGGCTGAGACAATTTATTCTGTTCTGTTAACTTATCTAGCTCGATGCCCGTAATAATCGCATTGTGTACCTCTCGTTTTGAAAGCACGGATGCCACATGCTCACGGCACTCTTCAATCTTTAAATTCGGCATATACGGTTTTTGAACGTATAAAACGAGCTCTGCAATATCCTCTAACGTAACGCCACGCTCCGCCAGTAAGTCGTAAGTATATTTCTCTAAATCTTTTGTAGATTCCATAAGCGCTCCTTTATTTTTTCTTAGGCTTATCACCGGATAGCATAACAATACTAACTGGAATGGTGATCACCAACTCTTCCTCTGTATCCACATGCTTTGTATTCCAAGCCGCCTCTTTTGCAGCCGCTTCAAAGATGGGGTAAGCCTCTCGATCTAATTTCCAATTATTAGGACCCGCCTCAACAGCCACAATATTGCCCTTATCATCGGTCTTAATCTCCACTGGAACAATCAAGGTACCATCAGCACTCGTTTTGAAAGCCTCACTAGGGATGATGACATTATAAGAGATTTGTTGCTGCAATTCATAGGTACGCTTATCTGTAGGCTTTAAATCAGCCGCCAAAGAGCTAACAGTTCCTATTGTAGACGCCAACAAAGCTAGTAACACAACACGTTTTAACATAGTTTCCTCTCGCCTAAATACTCTAACACTACACGCAGTATACGTTGATTATACCACGAAAAAAATCCCTACCAAACGCATCGGTAGGGATTCCTTAGATTAGATTTTCTTAACCATTTCAGATTTCAATGCCATCGCACCAAAACCATCGATTTTACAATCGATATCGTGGCCATCGCTGGCGCCCGTAATAAGGCGAATATTTTTTACGCGCGTACCTTGTTTCAAGATGCCCGCACCTTTTACTTTGAGGTCTTTTACAACAACAACTGTATCGCCATCAGCTAATTCGTTGCCGTTAGCATCGCGAATGATACCTGCTTCAGCAGCAGCTGCGCGTCAGCCGCTGTCCATTCATTGCCGCACATAGGGCAGATAAACATATGACCGTCTTCGTATGTGTACTCGTCGCTCACACTTAGGGCAGTTAGGTAGATTTGCCATTTTAGCTCTCCCTTTATTTATTCATCTATACCAAATCAACTAAAGCATCTACAATCCTTGCAGAAGTTGTAAATAATCTTGCCGTTGACTAAATATATTATATATGCGACTTCTTTCATCATCAAAGACACGATATAAAATAATATTTTATTAATAATCAACATACGATAGTTTTATTACGTAAAAACAGCATGTCTTGAATCACGCCCATATAAGGATTGTCCGCTAATAAAAGAATTCTATCTTTAATCTCTTGATAAACATCCTTGGCAATTTCATTGAAAAAGATTGCTTTACATGCAAAACAGGCATGATGCAATGCCTGATCAGCCTGTGCCATAATAATGATACGATACAGCGTCTTTCCCATAACTATTCGGCCTCAGCTAACAACTGTTCTATGCTGATAAAAGTATCCTCAATAGGACCCATTCTACCTTTTCGTTCGTCTTCCTCAGCCAATGCAATAGCCTCTAATAATTCTATCTGTGCTTTCAATTTATTATAGGTTTCATATCCCATACATACCATATCACCACGGCCATTCACCGTCATAATACAAGCTTCATCCCTTGTTTTCAAAACTGTAGAGATTTCATTATACTTATTTCTTAAATCCGACGATGGTCGGATACTTTCACGTAATAACCCCATAAAAGCACCTCCTCATATACAAATTATATCATAATTTGTATATGAATTGTGAATCAGTAATCCTATCCCAATCGTTTACGCAAGATTGCATAGATAATCATGCTAATAATAACGCTCATAACGGCTTGAATGGTATTAGTTAAAATACCGGCAATGGCTACGCCTGGATCGAATACAAAGTATTCGGCGATGAAATAGCCTGCTACGATAATAATGCCACCTACAATGGTTGCCACCAAGGCAGAGGTAGTTGTCTTATGGTTATAGACAGTACCGACAAGATAGCCTTCAATGCCTTTCACCACAAAGGTAATAGGTACAAAGACTGCGTAGCCGAGGAATAGATCAGCTAACGCTGGTCCGATAGCACCAATATAGGCGCCGTACTTTCGACCTAATAATAGAGCTGACGTCATAATAACGACATCTCCAACATTGAAATAGCCGCGAATGCCAGGTACTGGAATTTTCGTGTACATGGTAAACAGTGTTGCGAGGGCAATCAATACGGCTGTGAGTACTAACGCGGACGTAGTACTGCGGGTTTGAACGTGTTGCATAGCGTCCTCCTTATAAAAATAGACATGTGACTATATCCATCGCATGCCTATACTATAACTATCCATGCACCACAAAAAGGAGTTAACTATAGAAAATACTATTAACCGAACTCCTTTTCAAACGTTCCTCTACATTGTGAGAACCTCACAATCACAACTGACACCTCTCGTTGATAATCCAGTCTAGTACACTTTCAACATCTACCTTTTGTTTTTCTAAAAACTCTCTTGTGAAAGATCGAGACTATGATCACAACCATCATTTTGTTTTCTAATTTCTCGTCTACATAGTCAAAAGAGATTCCAAAACAACTCTTCGTCCATAGGTAAGCTATCTTTAAAATTCTGTTTTTCTTTAGCTTTTATAGTCTTTCAATAATTCCTTTTTACGCGCTTTGTCCATTGTAACTGTTTCCTTTACATGACTTATTTCTCAAATAATTCTGGGCTCTCTAAAATAGTGCGTATTTTAATTTTGGCAGCTTAACAAATCGTAACTACTGCATGGCCCTTTGTGTCTAGCACTTTTTATAGAATACTTTCATCTGCTCGAAATCGTGGAGAATTTCATCTTTGATTTCCTCTTCTTCCTCATCATAATCCCAAATATTTGGGTATAGCTTGGCTTCTTTGCAGGCTTTCATATCGAAAGATTCCAGTGCTTGTTCCATATCAAACTGCTCTAAAGCCGTCACGATATCAGCTATTTTGGAATGTTCCGTATAGGCCATATATTCAGATAAATCCTCAATCGGCGTTACACCAAGCACAGCTTGGCTAAGTGGATTATCATCTGTTCTATGATCAGTACTCACACCAGTAAGCACGAAGTGAAGGACGTCCCACATCTTATCGATGTCGAGCAATAACTCGTCCTCATCACTCACTCTTCAACAGTTTCAAAAAGCTCTTCCTCTGATGAACCTATGACCCTTGAGCTCTTTTCAAAGCTCGTCATCACTTATACAGTTATAATTTGCAATCAGTCCCATAATCTTTAATCTCCGTAAGCAAATATCTAACAACACAGCATCACGTTCTTTCTTCATTATCTTCATCCAACAATGGCTTACATAATAGAAAGCACTTGTAGAGAGTAGTAGTAAAACTAAGGAATAGGTCATCCGGAAAGACCTCTTCTTACTCATATCTGAGAATATCTTTCATCTTCATGCATACTCTTCGAGACCAAAAGATGTTCTTCGTTGAGCATATCATGCAAAATCTCGGTAGTGGATCTGCATGTTCTAGCATAAGCCCATCTCTGATACCTCAGCAATCACATGATAAATAAATCTACTAATGCTTCTACTAAATAATGAGCTACTTCATTCTGACGTTCTCTTCTACGGCTTTCTTAAAAATACGAAAGCAAAAACCATACGCAAATGGTGTAGCATGCCATAAAAGTCGATTGATGCTCAATGTTTTTGGGACAGCTCTTCACCTGCCGCATCAATAGCATCAACGTCCTTCATATCCCACAACACCTCAAGATGACGCAGGAAAAATCTGTGGCGCGACCCGTAACTTGTGGTCAAACCGATGCCAGGGTATATCACTGACCTTTCACAGTTTCTATGTATGTTTGGTTGCTCCATCGCATTTCTGTTTACACCTTTCGCATTAGACTTACATACACTATCTATATGTACGTCCATATATAACACTTTACCCTGATTTTTCGAACAATATCTTTCACCAATTCATTAGTATCTATCAGGCGAAGTCTACCGTTCTAGAGCTCATCTAGTAATCTCGTTGTAGATATCTGTCCAACGTGCCTGCCGGCGCTAGTGTCCCACAGCTTGCACGGATATGAGCTCAACGCTCCGATGATTTCCAAATCGTCTAACTAGCTGATCCTAGATCATATGATTAAACCAACAGTCGAGTGTCGATACCGAAATTTGTATTGTCTTTCCGAGCAGGCGATTTTGGCTATTTACATCGCTCCATACTAGGTTTGTCCCGCTTGTAAAAGCCGCTTGTACAGGCCAAATGAGTACTCGATTTTTCCGCGGTGATTGATGCACATCAGATACAAAAACCAGCTCCATACTCGTTTTCAAACTTAACAGCTAATACGTCGCCCACCTTAAAATGAGGTTCTCGCTTTGTTTTAGATTTACGAACCTTTAGAGGCTTTGGATTTTCACTTTGTAGTTGTACGGCTAATGTATCTAACACCTTTTGACGTTGTTTGAGCGCCTTACTATCAATTTCTAGCCAAAACTCATTAGCGCCCCTCTCGATTATGTCTAATGCTTTCTCTTTAATATCCTCCGACAGATGACCTATCTTCCACAGTGAATAAGCTACGGCAGTCCAATAAATTTCTGTATAGAATTCATCAGTACAAAAATTCTGCTCTTCAGCCAAAATTTCTGAAACAATTGTATCAATACTAGTGCCATCTTTATAGCGCTCAACAATCAAATTATAAATATCATGGCCATCATCACTATCTATGATTTTTACGCCATCAATAGCCATATAGTTCTCCTTTTAGGCAATACGTCTAGAAAAATAGATTTTGTGATTCTGTAACGGTTCCATCATCTTCATGAAAATAGCTTGTATATAAGGTTCTCCGATGTGCCGCGTCGCATGATTTTGTCATTCAGCAGCTACATTTTAACTTCTAAAAGGCATGCCTAGTGCCTGAACAACGTTTTCCATACATCCATTTCTGTATAAGAAGCGATTTCATCATGACCGCTCATCGGCATGAGCTTCGAGTGGGCATGTGTCCGTGTGTTGGCTGGCATCACAATAATCATGCCAGCAAATGCTATATGCCAATAAATGGATTAAATCATCTACACTTTCAGCTATGCGACCACATTCCCTTCGCTACTCATATACCCGATAGATCCATCCTCTAATTGATGATATTCGCCACCGGCACCATCACGAGCAAAGGCCTTTCCAGCCAAGGAGAAGGTACATCGCCCTTCAGCAGTATCTCGTTCTTCCAAACCGTCTAACAGATGAAAATCAAAACAGCATATCAAACTCTTCAGCTAGTTTGGCATCATTTCGTAATGTGTTCTAAATAGTCCATATCAGTACCTCTTGACTCCCGTTTCACCGTGAGCTACCACAAATTCAGTATTAACGCCTTCACTGTCTTCTCGTAACGCAAGCAATATAGAGCCTTCGTCAATGCCATAATGACATCTAATAGACTCACTGTTTAGCTCAGCTATACAAACAGCTCCATTGCTAACAGTGCCTGCTAGAGCGTTTCATATATAACATCTTGTCGAGGCTGTAAAATTTTCGTCAAAGACACTAATACATACAGATGTCCCGCGGTCGATTCGCCTACATCATAACCTAGTGCAAATGTTCCATAGCAGCCGCATGTATCTAGCATAATATCTGTTAGCTCTAGTACCACAGACTCGTCTGGAGGAATCTCCTTTTGGATGATTTCCTGTGCCACTTGGTCACTCATCTAATTGGTATACAATTTTTGCCAGATTGGTGGTGAAAGCACCTCGTCCTCTGTATAACCAGAACGAAAAGCTAATATTGAGGCTTTTGGTGGTTTGATCTACCATTTCTACTTGAGTCTCTATTGTATGCTCTTCATGATTCTGCTACTCCATCGGCCGCTAATTGGCGGGCTACAAAGTAAACGCCATACGGTTCTAAAGTCCAGTTTTTCCAGCATTCCATAATGTCATTAATTCGAGATTTTATCATGCCGATACCCCACTAGTTCGCCACACTCCACTAGTTAGTTCATTTATCCTGCAATATCCGCCTGAACAGGGTTCCCAGCCGCATCAATATTGGCTATGATGCGGTGCCCAGAAAATATCATCGTCGTCATAATAGACCTCCTATAGGTGCCATCGTTTGCGAAACTACTAATTCGCCCATAGTAATGCACCTTATACGCAAATACATCTGCCGTAATCGGATCTTGGTCATCATTGTCAGGCCAATCGTTAGCGACTCCTAGTAAGTGTTCACTAATGAATGCGCTAATTCGTTGTTCAAATGCTGTGAAATTTTCAATCTTATTGAAAGCTGATAACGCTACGGTGCAGCTTTCATCAGAACCCTCGTCCACATCAAGGGTGAATGCCAATCATCAATTCTCGCTGTGTAATATTGGTGCTCTCGATTTAAAAGAAGTCACCCTTCTGTCCCGCCTGTAAGGTGTTGGGGTCAAATAAGCCAAACCAACGCTTCTCTAACTCACTATGTTTTAGCATTCTCCTCTAATATCTCAAGCACATAATAGCGATTGTTGTTCAAAGAGGGACGCATATAGCCCTAAATCCTCTATGGGCTTAGCTTTGCTTCAACTAACAGTTTATAGACACCGATGCGGCTCAAAAGAATAACCCCATCTATCATCAAGGCCCTCAGCCATCCACGTCAAAATGCCTTCACTACGGTCAAGCTGCCCGTCCGAGTATCTAGGATAGCGTCAGTAGACACGCAGGGTCCTAGCGGTACTTCTCTAAATAAGGACTAGCCCCATTTGCATCACTGCGCGGCAGTGCATAGATTTCCAAATACTTCAGATTCAAACTCTGCTTCATATTCTGAGTGAGACAGTACCAATACTCATATGACTCTCTCCTACAGGTATAATCACGCTTCCTCATCATAATTTCTGTTGTATATCACGAGCGTTTCAGCTACATCCGATTCTATGTAATAGTTCTTTTTGCTAATTCTTGGGCTGTTTTGAATTCCTCATTTGAAAGCACCATAAGCACAAAAACTATCTGTTCCCTGTCCATATCTACTAACTTATGCAGTTTTCCACGTCGAATTAGATCTGCACGCCAGTCCATAATACATTGTTCTTCATCTAATCCTGCTGATCAATAGTTAGATTTTCGCTAGTATCTAAAGGGACTTGTTGCATGTAGTAACTTCTGCACATGATAAATAAAAATCCTCTAATTCACATTTTTATAGTCTAGCTCTACAGCGCATATCCTTTTGAGACTAGTTTCTCATAGAGGTTCCACCAGCTATCTTCTAATTCTTCCATGGGACGCAACTTAGTCTCCGTCATAAACGATTTAGCTTGTTTAGCATCGCCTAGCAATAGCGTTGCCAGCTCTGTAAATGTCGATTTCATCTGCTCTATATCTAGATACGCTACTTCTACACACAAACTACAATCAGGTACTCTGCGTTTTTTCACAAAAGCCCGCATCATCTTCACTGCGTCAGGATAACACATCAGCCATACGATAGGTCTTGCCATCTATATCTAAGAATAAATCTACTGCATCCTGCTTTTTACCTACACGTGCTTTCATGGCTGTACATCCATCGATGGCATGAGGTGGGTATACCTCCACGTACATAGAAAATCCATCATGCATAGCCTTTAGGGTATTATCTATGCCTACTATGTTAAAACCATTCCGATTACAATCAGGGGCTCTTCATACGCCACTCTTCATAGCGGTGTCGAAAAGTTTTTCTTGAATCAGTGTAAACACTCATGGATATACCTTTTATATAACTACCTTTTACCGATACACTATCTATCTAATTATATCATTGTTTTATAAATTAAATAGCACTGATTTATAAGTACCTTAAATAACAAAATATAAACTACAAAAATAGGGATGCGAGTCATCGTCGCATCCTATTTTAATGGATTATAAGCCTAATCCATAACCATTGCCAATTTAGCTTTAGTTTCTTCATTTTCTCTTGTTTAATTCTTGCATTTTCTTCTTTCAATGCAGCCCGAATTTCATCATTCAGTACGTATATAGAGCTAATTGGGCCCACCTTTATAACGTTCAGGAATTGCTTTTTAGCTGTGGAGGAACCTCTGTACAGTTACCCCAACATTGAACATGTTATTTTGATCGTCCAAGAGTTACACCCAGCATGGAGCATGAGTACTTTCATCAGTGAAATGAGCCACCAACTGCTGCAGCAGATTTATTATGATAATATGACCATGTACGGCCATGATTTGAGTTGGTTCCAATGGATCGTGTGAGTTGGTTTTCAAACCAGCGAGGCTGCTGCATTTGCACCAGTTGTATTTAGTCTGCTGTCAGCCATTAAACGCACTGTTTACACCACTCACAAAGCAACCATGCTTGACCTACAGTTGCTGCATCATTGCTTGAATCTCCAGCCGCTACATTATAGTTTGGTTACCTCACACTGTTCAAAGCTACATCAGCGAGACAAGGATACCGTCTTACCAGGGCTTGTTGAGCAGACACCCAGTGATAGTTACACCATTACCATTGGTCACGGTTGTATTACCAGCTGCATCTGTAGTTGTTACCAGTTGCTTGTAACGAGATAAGTCTTCTAAGCGCAACGTTAAATACTTTTGCCATTTGTAGCTGTGTACAGGTGAGTTCACGTAACTGATGTTGTTACCTTCGGTAACTTTACTATATGCACCACCACCGATACCCTTGCCGAAATCATATTTCGACTTGCAGGTTAGGGTGTGACTGCATCGGCGGTACCATTAACCGCTGTTGCTACATTGCCAATCGTTTTTGCCACCAGCATTGATTACCATCTTTTGTAATGCTGGGACCAGTAGCCTTTGCACCAGTGTTATCGGTGAAGATGAGACCAGAAACCATTTTACTACGGTTGTGTGCCAGCAGCATCTTTTAGATGTGAGACCAGCGATGCTAATTTTAGTATTACCGGTTGTAGCAAGAACCATTATTAGTGCCAAGATCAATATTTTCAGCTAATTTAACGGTTAATGTATCTGTACCATTTGCAGTTATCACCAACATTGTTGATTGTACCATTACCAGTTGTACCACCAACTACATTAACAGTCGTACCTAATGCACACGGTTAAATTGTGCCAGTATCTCCTTTAAAGTCAATCCACGCTATTAACGGCACTAGTCAGTGTGATTATTTTGTTTTCATCAAATAGTTGACCACCATTGACTGCATCTTTACTGTTAGCAGCAACTGTGCCATCAGCAACGTTGAGTTAATTTAGTTGTAGCGCCAGTTCGTTTGTACCATCTGGATTTACAGGGCTGGCTGCTGGGTTAGTTGACCATTGCGCTGCTACTGGGTGTACCATCTGCAGTTTACATCCAGCCGCTTTGTAGTAGTTGCCATTGTGAGCTTTGCTAAACGCTCACCAGCATCATTTGTATTACCCGATGATCAGCTTCGCCATTACGAATAGCATTCGTTTTTATCCGTTAAATCTTTACACCATTTTAATCCATCTTTACCTGTTGCTCGTGATGGATGCTCAGCTGTACCATTAGAACCATCACGTATCTTTGCCGTGCCAGCTACTGCTTAGCAGCTGTATTGATTTTATCTTTTGCGGATTGGCAGCGGCGCTAAATCAGCGGTAGTAACGCACATTTGCGGTTGTTGTTACGCAGTTGACTTGGTACCATTAACGGCAGGATTGTGTGACCTAATGCTGCAGTTCCTGTTGTACTGTTATCTGCTGCGGTCTTAAGTGCTGGTGGCCCTCCCGTTGTGAGGGATTGCTGCTGTGCTGCATCCTAATTGCGCTATTATACCATCTGTGTTAATAACGGCTGTGGCTACGACTGCTAACTGTTTTATTACCCGCATTAATACCGTCTTTTGTAATGCTAGGACCAGTTGCAGCACCAGTGTTATCTTTGAAAGATACACCAGAACCATTGACAACTGTTGTGTTACCAGCCGCATCTTTTGAGGTTACACCATCATGTTAATTACGGTGTTGCCCATTGTAACAAGAACCAAGCTGTACCAAGATTAATCTTTTGTGCTAATTTAACTAACAGTGTATCTGTACCATTAGAAACTACACCAATGTTACCATCTGTTAATGCAGCACTAGTTGCTGTATTTCCTTTAATATTTAGTATTTCGTCTAGTTTACGGTGACTGTTGCGCCTGTATCACCATCAAACTTGATTCCTTTTGTCGTAACCGCAGTATTGGCAGCTTCTGCTGTTGTTTTTACATCAAATAATTGACCACCATTGACTGCATCTTTTACTATTAGCAACAACTGTGCCATCAGCAACGTTAGTTAATTTGTTGTAGCGCCAGTTGTTTGTACCATCTGGATTTACGAGGGCTGGCTACTGGGTTGAGTGCCGCAGTTGCACCTGCTACGGTTGTACCGTCTGCATTTTACATCAGCCGCTGTAGTAGTTGCCATTAGTGGCTTTGCTAAACGCTCTGCAGCATCGTTGTATACACGATGATCGCTTCGCCATTACGAATAGCGTCGTTTATCCGTTAAATCTTTACCATTTTAATCCATCTTTACCTGTTGCTCCAGTGATGGATGCTCCGCTACCATTAGAACCATCACGGCCATCTTTGCCATTGCCAGCTACTGCCCAGCAGCTGTATTGATTTTTATCTTTTACGGATTGTGCTAAATCAGCGGTAATAGCATTACCATTTGCAGTTGTTGTTACATAATTAGCAGTACCATTAACGGCAAGAGGTTGTGTTCCTAATGCTACAGTTCCTGTTGTACTGTTATCTGCTGCGGTCTTAAGTGTAGTGGCCCCTCCCTGTGAGGGATTGCTGCAATAGCTGCATCTAGTGCGCTTGTGACTGCATCTCTGTATTAATAACGGCTGTGGCATCGACTGCTGTTTTGTACCCGCATTAATACCGTCTTTTGTGTAATGCTGGGACCAGTTGCAGCGCCAGTGTTATCTTTGAAGATACACGAACCATTGACAACTGTTGTGTTACCAGCCGCATCTTTTGAGGTTACACCATCATTGTTAATTACGGTGTTGCCCATTGTAACAGAACCAGCTGTACCAAGATTAATCTTTTGTGCTAATTTAACTAACAGTGTATCTGTACCATTAGAAACTACACCAATGTTACCATCTGTTGCAGCACCTAGTTGCTGTATTTCGCTAATAGTTTAGTGTTTCTAATCTAGTTTGCAGTGACCGTTGTACCTGTATCACCATCAAACTTGATCCCGCTTTACGCCAGCCAACTGCAGTATTGGCAGCTTCTGCTGTTGTTTTACATCAAATAATTGACCACCGTGACTGCATCTTTACTATTAGCAGCAACTGTGCCATCAGCAACGATTAGTTAATTTAGTTGCCAGCCCCAGTTGTTTGTACCATCTGGATTTACGAGGCTGGCTACTGGGCTGGTTGCAGCCGTTGCACTCTGCTACGGTTGTGCCATCTGCATTTACATCAGCCGCTTTGTAGTGGTTGCCATTGTAAGCTTTTGCTAAGCAGCTCACCAGCATCATTTGTGTACGATAATTTCCAGCTTCGCCATTACGAGTACGCATTCGTTTTGTCCGATGGGATCTTCCATTTAATCCATCTTTACACCTGTTGCTCCAGTGATGGATTCGTGCCAGCCTGTACCATTAGAGACCATCGGCCATGTCTTTGCCATTTACTGCCGGCTACAGTCACGCTGTATGCAGTATCTTTTTACGGATTGTGCTGATCAACGGTAATAGCATTACCATTTGCGAGTTGTTGTTACATAGTTAGCAGTACCATTAACGGCAAGAGGTTGTGTTCCTAATGCTACAGTTCCTGTTGTACTGTTATCTGCTGCGGTCTTAAGTGTAGTCGCCCCTCCAGTTGTAGGGATCGCTGCAATAGCCGCGTCTAATTGCGCTTTATTAACTGCATCTGTACTATTAACGGCTGTAGCTACATTGCTAACTGTTTTATTACCCGCATTAATACCGTCTTTTGTAATGCTGGGGACCGGTTGCAGCACCAGTGTGTCTTTGAAAGATACGCAGAGACCATTGACAACTGTTGTGTTACCAGCCGCATCTTTTGAAGTTACACCATCATTGTTAATTACGGTGTTGCCCATTGTAACAGAACCAGCTGTACCCAGATTAATCTTTTGTGCTAATTTAACTAACAGTGTATCTGTACCATTAGAAACTACACCAATATTACCATCTGTTAATACAGCACTGGTTGCTGTATTTCGCTTCTGATACGTTAGTGTTTCGTCTAATTTGCAGTGACCGTTGCACCTTCGCACATCGACTTGATCCGCACGCCAGTAACTGCAGTGATGGCAGCTTCTGCTGTTGTACATCAAATAATTGACCTGCGCATTAACTGCATCTTTACTATTAGCGGCAACTGTGCCATCCAACAGCGTTACTCAATTTTGTAGCGTGGTCGTGAGATCGGATGCATCTAAGCAGCTCATGAATATCGGTATGAGCTGCTGTACTGGCGCAACTCTTTGCCTTGCCTGTAGGATCGATATCACTTTCTAAATAATACCCTCTGTTGTTGTGCCAGTAGAGTCAGTTGTTTTTACAACTTTATGCCATTAGCATCTACAAAGAGCTGTTTTGCTTATCATTTTTGACATCTACTGCTAGCTCTGTTAAAGTGTTAATAGCTTTAGCATGTTCGATCTAATACGGCTAGCGTGATATCATCAAAGCATTAAATCGCCAAAGATGCCATAGTACTTGAACCACCTTCCTTAGCAGACCTCCAATATTTGCAAATCGTCTAGAATTGTCTGACCGTTTATTAATAGTTACAGTTTTACCCGTAGTAGTAGTTGTTTTTGTGCCAAGAACCTCTGTCTTGATTGTACCTTTCTGCGCTTTACCAGGTGAAATTACGGTTTTGTTTAACTAGTTTCTACTGGAGAATTTGGTGCAGCTTTTTAACTGGACTTGTAGAATTAATGTGGTTTCCATTACCATCAACGGTGTACTATCATTTCCACGTTTGGTAGCCGTATTATTAACTG
>BNJS01001006.1_pt1 | contig 24724 bp, 32 predicted proteins | sample 8540461 | NCBI WGS metagenome assembly BNJS01 (sample SAMD00202454, study PRJDB9452) | human saliva metagenome | isolation source: human saliva | place: Japan | reverse complement strand
TTAAGATGAATGAAGAGGCTATGGGACAAGTCTGTCTGTGAAATTGCAAAAGAGATGTTCTCCTACTTTGATGTGGTTTCGCATCCCTTAAGAAAATGGACATGCCAATATGGGTGGCATTTTGGCTTCTCATGACAAGGGACTTTCTGGCAGAAGTTCTCAGGAGTTCAATGAGGACGTGGTGTGAGGCAGATATCGGACACCTTTTGAAGGTTCGCCAGATTTCCGCTTATGGAAAATGATTCTTACGGCGGAATGTCCGGACATGATATTGTGCGCTTTGCCAGGGACCCGTATGTATGAAGAGGCAGATTTGACTATCAGGACGAAAAGAGTAAGACAGTGTCGTATCTGGCAGACGGGCCTTACGGCAAATGGTGTTCTAGTGTACAGCCTGCAGGAGGACACGGAATTTATATTGATGTGGATAAGTTTTTAACTATAAGAGAGGCCATGTAGAGCTTTGCAGTGACAGGCACTTTCTGGAGATGATTCACCGTTACGGTATTCGTTGTTCAGAGCTTGGAGATTTCTCTATGGAATAATATCTGAAAACTCCTGAGCAGCAGAAGGAAGTATGTAATGTTGTCCGTCTACGGCGATTAACAGAAGTCAGTTTTAGCAAGCAGCACATGGACTATATTATTGCAGCACTGACACAACTTTATAAAAGACAGAACACAGTTCTAATCTAAAGATTACTTTTTGGCCATACATTACCAATGAGACATTTCCATCATAGCAGAGGCCATAGCTCCATCTAAGAAGAAAGTGTGATGAAGGAAATTACAAATATTGGGAAAAATAAATGAGATATCGTGAGATATGCTGAGCGATACTGTAAAAATAATATCTTGGCGTCCGGTCCTGTAGAGACCGGACTGCTATCCACAGAGAGACTTACATTTTTATCAAGATGGAGGAAGCTTATGGGTTCAGATAATACCGCGTAAAAGCAGGATGGATTTAACTCACAAAATAGGGTTTTATTATAGCCTGTGTAGGTTCAGCTGTTGGTATGGGAAACAGCGGAGATTTTCGAGCTTGTGTCAGCCTGGGGAGGAATGACCTCTAATCACTTACCTACATGTTGTATCTGTGATAGGCAGTACAGGAGTTGTGGAAGAACGCCTTAGGAAGGAGCACAGGGAAAGGTCCCTAGGGACATTCGGTGCTGCTATGGAACATGCCGGAAAAAGCAGAAAACTTGTGAGCATAGGAATTATACCGACAATCGGTTCTTTGGCTCTTGCTAGGCTATTCCTGCGTAGTGGGCTGATCTTTAAATATGTTGTCATGGCATTTAGCAGTAAGCTCTTTGGGAATAGACACCAATATGGATGGCATGAGGAGGACTTTTGGATCCACTGCAGCTCGGAAATAATGTGACATCATTATAGCGCTTATTGTAAATTTCTGCCATTATGGCATTTGAGTTGCGGATGGTATAGAAAAAGCAAACAAGTTTATGATGCTGCTGCTCGTAATGATGATTGGACTGCTATTTACATAGGAGATTCAACCGGGGACGTAAACGGATACAAGTATATCTTACATCGAAATCCGGAGGATTAAAGGATCAAGACTTTGGATATTTGCATTCGGACAGGGCGTCCTTTCTATTGCAGGTAACGGCACAGTGATTTACGACCTTATCTCAGTAAGAAAAGAAGATGTACCTTCTCTGCAATGAACATAGCTATATTTGATACATGTGTAGAGCTATCGCACGGCACTTGTTATGTCACCCTTGGCCACATCCGGGTGCAGAGCTTAGTGAAGGTCCGACTGTCTTGTAAATATCATGAATCAGATGCCCGTGGTATGCTTGTGGGAATTATATTCTTTTGTATGTGTTACATTTGCGGGACCCAGTTCCTATGAATCTGCATGAAGCGCCTGCATGGCTACATTGCAGCAGCAGTTCTAGACTGAGTAAGAATATAGTCACGTAGGAATAATTGGTACTCGGCGTCGTTGTTGCAGCATTGATACAGGGGATTGCAGGAAGTTGGATGGATGCGGTGTCATCTATATTTGCCCTATTGGTGCGTACTCGCTCGTAATGTTGTTCTTCATTTTGGAAAAGCAGTATACAATGGAAGCGGTAAATACAGGTGCAAAGAAGCCTAAAGGAGATACCTGGTTCTTTTGGGGCAAGTATGTTTATACAGGACTTGCATTGTTTGCACTTATAGCAGAGTGTCATTCTATGGCGGAATCGGATAATCAAGCTATAATAGAAAAGCATGAGTATTTTCATCAAATAGGGCTAGTAAAAATCAAAATAGTTTTCTATTTCTTTATTTTGATAAGCCCCTTTGTTTTATAAATCCTGTTTATGCTTTTCTTTTAAAAGCATTTCTCCTACCATTCTCCCTGCAGCTCCACCGGATTGCACTGCTCGGCAATGCTTTGGGAGGGGGCAAGACTTTGTCCGTCAGGAAAAGTCGGGGGAGCCTGTTTTCTTCTCTCTCTATAAGAACAGAAACAGCGGCATTTTCCTCCGAGCAATGCTCCCACAGCCAAGACTAAAGCCTTACTGATAAAGCAGGTTCTCCTTTCTTCGTTTTAGCCTTTAAGAGATAGTGACAGCGGAAGCTTTTTGCATTGAGAATCACTCATCGAAAGAGCCTCCCTTGAAAGAACATACAATTTCCTCTACTCACACCTCTCTTGATGGGCAACGCCAATTTTTCCAGAAAAAGGGGACATGGGAAAGAAGCTCTTTAGGTTGAATCGGTCTGCAAAGAGCCCGCTTATCTCTTCCGTGCTTTTTCCTAAACGCCCTCCAAGGCTTTCTTCTTTTCCAACAAAAGACTGTTTTCAATCCCAAAGATCCGCTGCAGAGATGGCGGCTAGCCGGAACAGCCACCTCCCACCACCAGCAACATAGAAAAAGACTCTTCCGCTGGGAAGAGTCAACTCGCAAGTGCGGAAAATCAATTGTGGGCATCCCCATCATGAATTCAACAACCTTCTTCATGTCCTCCGGCTCATGAACAATCAGTTCCCAGCTCTTTTAATGTGTCCTTGTCCAACATCTGAGACATCATCAGCATCTGGGAGAGCTTGGACTTCAGTTAATCCTCGGTCTCCTCCGAGAAACCAACTCTACCTTTCCGTGTGAGTCATTCAATCAGCTTAAATAAGCCTTCTACGTTGTTTACGTTTTCTCGATTTTCAGCAGAATTCCTTTTCTCTAAGACATGTACATGCGCGTAGTGCGATAAGTTCACCTTAGTATAAAGCGGAGGAAAATGCAAGAAGAAATCTTTTGGAGAAAAAGAGGAAATTTCTTTGCTGCTTTTCTCCGGTTCTTTTCCGGGAAAATATCGGATTTCACAAAAAGAGGGAAAGAAAATCATTTTTATGGCAAAATGTATTACTGTGCAAACGGGGAAAAATCGTTCAGAATAGAAAGGCGACATGCGAAAACAGAGTAATTGCAAAAAGAAAGGAAGAAAATGGGAAAGGATATAAATGAAGACGAGGACTTTTGGAGAAGCTGGGGCTTTCCAAAAGAAGAGGTAGACCTTTTTAGAACATAAATTAAAAGAGCGGGAGGAAAGAAGGAAGGAAGAGAAAAAGGAAAAAGCTCATCACGTGTGCTATTTCCCAAGGTGGTTTTGGCTTCCGCATTCCAAGAAGACAGGAGTTGATTCAGCTTGGGGACTTAAGGCGGAGATTCATCCCATGCGAATAGCGGAGGATGTAACGGAGGCGATCCCAGTCTTTGGTGCAGAAGCTGGCCTTTCAGAAGGCGGAGGACGTGGCAAAGCAGTATCCGGAAGGACCATCTGTGATTGGAGCGGACACGGTGGTATTTTTCGAGGATCGGATTTTGGGAAAACCGAAAAGTGAGGAGGATGCCTACAGGATGCTTTCCGCCTTTCCGGAAGAGCCCATCAGGTCTATACTGGGGTCAGCCTCTACTTTTCAGGGGAAGAAAATGGGCTTTACGAAAGACTGAGGTGCAGTTCGCAAGACTTACTGAGCGGGAAATTTGGGATTACATCGAAAGCAAAAGAGCCCATGGATGAGGCGGGAGCCCTACGGGATTCAGGGCTGCTTTTGCCCCTTTGTAAAGGGCATCGCAGGAGACTATTACAATGTGATGGGCCTGCCCCTTGCCAGACTCTATCAGTGCCTTGAAGTTTTTGGGAGCGGAAGGAGAGTGCATGTAAAGAAAAATGCTGTCAGCTTCTGAGTGGAGCTTCTGTGTGTGGAAGTTGCCCCTCTTGCTTATCGCCCTCGTGAATAGGGCATGGTCCTTGCCTGGTGGCATGGAAAAATTGTTTTGAAAAATGATGTTTTCCGAAGTTATGAGAAGGCTCTATGCATAGAAAAGAAATGTTATAGCAGAAAGGAATTTAGAAAATGAGTAGTGAAAAAGCAAAAACGAAGTGTCAGCTCCCGCCTGGGCTTTGTCTTATCCGCTGCAGGCCTGCGGTGGCTTAGAAATATTTGGAGATTCCCTTATTTGGCGGCGATACTGGAGGGGAATCTTCCTTTTGGTTTACCTTTCTGATGCTTACCTTTTGGTTACACCATGATAATTGCGGAAAAGTGCCATTGGTAGAATGACCAGAAAGAGCCCCGTGGGAGCCTATGCCCACTTTGAAAAGCGACTGGATGTTCAAGGCGGAGGCTGGATTAATGCCATTATCCCCATCCCGATTGTGACCCTATTATTCCGTCATTGGCGGTTGGGTATGCAAATATCTCTTCGGCTATATCCAGGGAGAAACGGAAGCCATAGCCACGGCCGAGTACTTTACGGCATTTATCGGAAATGGGGTAAGACGGAGTTTTGGTTTTTGGTTTTTCACCTTGTTGGTGCTTTGGGTTATCTTTATGATGTGGAAATGGCATCGAAAAGGTGTCCACCTATGATGCCGATTCTGGTGATTCTGGCACTTGCTTCTCTATGCTCATCACCAGAAAGGGCGCATTTGCCGGAGTAAAATACTTCTTAGTCCCAATATCAAGAACTTTTCCTGGATGACGGTGGTTTTCCGCCATGGGACAGATGTTCTACTCTCTCCATTGCCGTGGAATCCTGATTACCTTCGGTCCCTATCATGAAGTCCGATTTGTCTATTGAAGAACCCACCAGCCATGTGGAGATTTTTGACACGGGACCATTGCGGTTTTGGCAGGACTGATGATTATTCCTGCGGTTTTTCGCCTTTTTCCAACGGAGACCCTCCGCATTAAAGGCAGGCCCTTCTCTTATGTTTATTACTATGCCGAAAATCTTTGCCAGCATGGGCCGGTCGAGTAGTGGGGATTCTCTTTTTGCCTGAGTTTTCTTTGCGGCACTGACCTCCGCTATCGCTTTCTGGTGAAAGTGCGGCTTTCCACCTTCCAGGATGAACTGAAGTGGAGGAAGAAGATCCACAGTGGTTTTACTGCTGCGATTATGATGGCTTTAGGAACCCTCAGTGCTTTAGGGTTATGGGCCTTTATCTTTTTGTGACCATTTTTGAAAAATATGCCCTTCCTGGATTTCTTTTGACTCCTGACCAACTCCGTGATGATGCCCATTGCGGCTAGTGGCTACCTGTCTTTGCTGGTGCGGGTAATCGGGTAGAGGGCATTATGGCGGAAGTTAAGTGAAAGGATGCTCCCTTTGAAAAAGAAAGGCGGTATTTAATTTCACGATCAAATACCTTTGCCCCTTCTTTGTGGCGGGATTATTCTGTTCAGTCTCCGTAGCCGGTGTACTGGGATGGATTGTTCTAAAAGTATCGAGCTAAAGTGTCGAAGCAAAGTATCGAACCAGCGCCGAAACAAAGCGTCGAAACATGCTCTAAAAGCGTAAAAATATTCCTTGCAAAAGTTTTAGGTAGAGGGAGTATTCTTAGTATCGTAAAAATGAATGTTCTTCAGGCGGGTGTAAGTCCCCACTGGCGGTACAGTCCATGACTCTGCGAAAGCAGTTGAACCGGTGAAACCCGGTACCAACAGTATAGTCTGGATGAAGAGACGAGTTGCTGTGCTTTTGCTGCCTGTACTTTTTTGTAATGGGCTTTTTCTATTTTCAAAGGGTTTTTAAAGAGGATTCCTTTGAAAATACAAAAAGAAGGAAAATGCCCAGTCCTAAAGCCTTTCAGAAAAGAACCACCGAAGAATGCGACTTGCAGAGAATGCAAAAGAAAGAGAGGACAGCAATGAAAGCAGAAAGTCAGGAAGAATGGTGAGCAGTGGAAGAAGAGTAGTGTGGGATTTTTGGCGGTAATGGAATATATCCGCTATAGCGTATATTTTGATGTGATTGAGCTTTTATTCCTTTTTAATGCCTCCCTTTATCAAGTTTGATTTTTCGGATTTTCCTGCCTTAATTGCAGCCTTTGCCTTGGGGCCTGTTTCGGCATTTTTGGTGGAGCTTATCAAAATATTCTTCACAGCTTCAGCTCCGGATCCTTCGGCGTGGGAGAACTTTCCAACTCTATCCTTGGGAGCAAGCTTTTGTGCGGTACCGCAGGATTTATTTATCAGAGAAATAAGACGAAGAAGGTGCAATATTGCCTGTTGTTGGTGCAGTGGTTATGGCATGGCTATTTCCTACCCTCCAACCTTTTGGTGGTTTATCCCTTCTACTACAATTTTATGCCGAAAGAGGTAGTGCTTTCTGCTTATGAGTTGATTCTTCCCTCCATCGGCAGCATTGAAAAGGCTTTTGCTTATCTTTAACGTGCCCTTTACCTTTGTGAAAGGCATGATTGATGTAGTTCTTTGCCTTCTACTGTATAAAGGAGCATTCCTTTCCCTGCATAAGTTAAACGGAGAGGGATAATCCGGGAGTCCTTTCTTTGTTGGGGTCAGTCATAAAAATAATTAATTTGAGGTGATTATTCCATGAGTTCAACAAGATACGATAGATTATATCGCGAAGCAAAAATTCGGTGAAATTAATCTCACAAAGAATATTGCTCCGGAAAAGAGATAGCTTATGTAATTATTTTAACCGGCTTAGGAGATTATTTTGTGGGAATCAGTCCGGAAGAAGGCCATAATAATCAGGCAGTTATTGATGCTATTCACCAGTATTACGCAGAAACGGAAGATGCAAGGGTGATTGAAGGTATCAGGCCGGAATTTATGGAGCTAATAGAAGCATCAGGACATGATGAAAAATGTTTAGTAATTTATTGAGGATCTCTTCTATGAGCTTTATAAAGAACATAGAGGAGAGGCTAGTTTTACTCTGGATATGGAAGAGACTTTTTAGGACAGCTAAATAGTATGATTTTGGAAAAGATATCATCATCTCGAGAAGTGAAAGATCCATGAACCATGGTTTTCAAGATATCAACAATCTGGCACTGGACGATTATGGCTTAGTTTTTGCAAGGAAAGCCGGAGCACGAGCTAGACATTATGTGTTTCTACTTTCGCCAGATTTTCAGATTATTCAGAAAAAGAAGTATTAATTACAAGGTGAATTCTATGAGTGAAACAAGATACGATAGACTGGTACGTCACGCAAAATTTTGCCGTGAAACAAATTCATAAAGCATATTGCCCGGAAAAAGAAATAGTTTATGTAATTATTTTAACCGGTCTAGGAGATTATTTTGTCTGAATCAGTCCGGAAGAAGGGCATAATAATCAGGCAGTTATTGATGGTGACTCACCAATATTACGCAGAAACGTTAGATGCAAGAGTAATTGAGAGGATATCAGGCTGGATTTACAAGGCTAATAGAAGCATCAGGACATATGAAAAATGTTTTAGAAATTTATTGAGGATTCTCTCTATGAACTTTATAAAGAACATAGTGGAGAGGCTAGTTTTTACTTTAAATATGGACAAGATTTTTCGACAGTTAAATAGTATGATTGTGGAAAGATATCATAATTTCGAGAAGGAAGATTCATCTTTTTGGAACCATGGTTTTCCAGATATCAACGATCTGCACTGGACGATTATGGTTTGGTTTTGCAAGGAAAAGCCGGAGCAATAGAGCTAATATACTATGCGTGTGATTCTAAGGACTCTAAGGATTACGCAGAAAAGAGCTGTAAATACAAAAAGGGAATTCTATATGAGTGCAACAAGATACGATAGACTGGCATGACTGTGCAAAATTTTAGTATATTCATAAGGAATACTGTGCCGGTGAAAAGATAGCGTATATGATGGTATAAGTGGATTAGGAAGTTGGCGTGTAGCGGTCAATCCCGACGAGATACACACAACTTTCATGCAGTTATAGATGCTATTCATCAGTATTATGCTGAAACAGGAGACCAAAGAGTGATTGATGGCTATCAGATGGGGATATTCACGCTAATTCGCGTTGCAGGAATGTTAGGACATTGATACCTTACTTAGTCTGCTATTTTATGAACTTAAGCAAGAACGTAAAGGGGAGGCTAGCTTTACTATTGACATTGAAGACATTTTTTCGAAAACACAAACAGTAGGATTGCGAGAAAGGTATGATTCTTATAAGAAAGAGAGTCCAAGATTTTGAGAGTTGGTTTTCCCGACAGCAGAGCTTTCGCGATGGAACATTATGGTTTGTTTTGCAAGGAAAGCCCAAATCCTAGAATAAAGGAATCGGTCTTGCTTCCTTCTGTACTTCCTGAAGTCCTCGCCATTTCTCAGTGTTCAAGGCAATATTTTGTACAATAAGAGGGAGACAGAGAGGTATCGGATGAACAGAGAAGAATTTGATGACGAGTATTACCAGCAGAAAAATGATGGAACACCGTATCTCGGATGGAGAAGCGGAGAGAAAAAGAAAGAAGGAGAAGCGCCTGCATATCCTGCTCTCTCTTCTGCTTCTTTGTTGTTCCTGGCTTTATCGGGGTACGTTATGCCTGCCCTTGTGCACAGCAGCAGGAGGTATTTTGGGAAGAAGGTCTCTGAAAGCACGATTGCCAAGAATCGCCCGGTGGTAAAAGCTTGGGGAAGGGGAAACGGAAGAGAAGGGCGATGTAGAGGCAAGTGAAACTCCGGCTCTTTCGGAAAAGGATGAGGCCTTAAAGACGGCGGAGCTTCAGGCAGCAGTATGATTATGACAGATGCCATCGCCACTTTTAAATGCTTTTGAACCTGTCTTCCGATGACGGAGATTTCACGAAGATTTCTCAGTATGAGAGGAGAAGGGCAAGCTGGTTCCTGCTAATATGGATGATATCACCCACATTTTCTTCCATATCCTGATTGTGGACCTGACCAGAGCCCTGACGGACACCCATCAGGGAAAAAGTAGTTCAATTCCGTACTGACCACCATTCCGGAGTTTGAGGAAATCATCAAGGAAATGAAAACTGCATCGAGGCTACGTGATGGTACACATGCATGATTTTGGCGGAAATGCAGGAACAGCCGGACGGAAACGAAGAAAATGGTAAAGAAGCAGAGTGATGCCCGGAGGGCGAAGCCTCTTCGTCATGTCCCCAAGACGATGTGAATTATTACATTTACATGGAAGGTCACGGCTTTGGGACAAGATGGTTTTGGATGAAATGGAAAGCCTAAAAACCAGTATACTGATAAGGACGGAAATAGTTACCATCGGGGATTATGACCTGGTGCTGATTTTTGATAAGTTCGTGAGAGGAACACCCGGATTTTTGCCTACCATGGCCATAAGGCGGTGATTGCTTTACCGGCTATAACGTGTTCTTGGCTATAGAACTCGATGAGACCTTTCGATCCCTAATTCCTGCCTTAGACCCGAAGAACAGGGCAAACCCCAAATATTGAAGAGGATAAGGAAACTGTTAAGAAGATTACCAAGGCCATGAAGGAAGATCGGCTGTGAATTTGCCTCCCACCCTGGGGACATATCAATTTCGGCACCAGAGATTTGGCTTCCATTTCCAAGGATACGGGACCGTTGGGAGAGAAACGTGGAGCCTCTTCTGCTGGATCCCTGCGAGATTCTGCTTTTACCCTTTGAGATGATATTGAGGACTGGCATCCCTATCAGAAGGGAAAGGAAGACGGAAAAATATGATTTGCTGGAGGCGGCAGGCTTCCATTACTTCTGTAACGTAGACTCCGCAAAGGTTTGATGCAGTATGGAGATGATTTTGTCCGGCAGGGAAGAAGAAATCTGGACGGTTATCGCCTTTATGAATCCTACAGCGGCGCGGCGGATAGACTTTCCGACTTGATTGACGTGAAGAAGGTCTTTGATACCAGAAGACCTACCCCCGTAACTCTGGGGAATAAAGAAGCATTTGAGAGGAAGAAATGAACCGGAAACTAGACACCGAAGAGGTACACATTTATTTCGAGGGAATGCAGCAGCTGGAAACCACGGAAGAGTATTTTCGTTTTTCGAGGACCCTTGTACCATCAATGAGCTTTTGGCCATGGCCCAGCGTTATGAAGTGGCCAAGTTCTTGCAGGAAGGCAAAACTCCTATATCGATATAGCGAAGGGCCACCGAGCCTCCACCGCAAACCATTTCCAGAGTCAACTGTTTCTCACATTATGGAGAAGACGGCTACGCGGTAGCCTTTTGAGAGGATAGCCAAAAAGGAAGAGGAAAAATAAAGGGAAAAGAAAATAAAAATACAAGCAGGGATAAAAACAGCTTTGCTCTATAGCATTGGAGTCCGGGGTAGTTTGAGCCGTCGGTTCTTGGCTTTTGTTTTTGAAAAGCTTGAACTGCTAAGGAGGTGCTATTCATAAGAATAAGCACCTCCTGTACTTGACTCAACTTCCGAAGGAATTTGCTTTGCGAGACAGCGAGCAGTGGCTACAGAAACCACTGCTCAGTCAAGGCGAGGCTGCCGGGGAGTGCCCCGATCCCATGCTATGAGAGTAGCGCTTATAGTCTTGATCTTTTATTTCTTTCCTCTTCCTTTTCTTTTGGCCTCCATGCGGTCTACAATCTTCTCATTAATTGTTTCTTGAGGTAGACATCAAAGGCCAGGGAGACTTAGGAAGGAAAAGCTTTGAGCTGTTCCTCTCCGATTCCTCCAAGTTGGCAAAGGCGGGATCCTGTTCGAAAAGGAGCTGTTGGCGGTTTGAAACTTTTTCCCCAAATCCTCCACTAAGCTGCTCTCCATTGGCAAAGGAGAAGATTTCTTCAAAATATCCGTGAGTCTGGGTTTACGTGAAGAGAAAAATAATTTTCCGCCAAAACGATCCACCACGGTACGGATGTCGGAAAGACTCAACATACTCTTATAATAGTAGATTAAAAGCAGAATCAGCATGTGATTCTTGCTGTAGCGCTTTCCAACAGGAGGAGGCAGAGATCTTATAGCATAATTATTAATCATGGTTTTGGTAGTGCTTTGTCCTCCGGATGACGCCTTCATGGAGGCCAGATGTTCCTCCATAAATCCGGTCACCGATCCATGTATGATCCAGAGAGGGCAGGCTTCCTGCATGCACATGATGTAAACTTTAAGATATTCAGTTAATTCATTTAAATATTGTTCGTCCATAAAACAAAGTATAGAAGTGAGAATTACAAGAATTTGCATGGCTATAAGGGGAAAATGGTATTATCCTACAAGGGCAGAGTTTAAAGAACGAAGGAAAAATAGAGAGTATAGGTATATGACCTAAGGAAAAGAAAAGGAAAAGCCATGGAGTTGAAAATATATTAAACAAAGAACAGTATGAGGTCGCCACCCATGGAGAGGGGCCTCTGATTTTGGCAGGAGCAGGCTCGGGAAACCAGAGGCTGGACCCATAGAATCGCCTCACCTGATTTTGGAAAAGGGGGTTTCTCCCATCAGATTCTCGAGCGATTACCTTTACCAATACAGGCAGCCCAGGAAATGCGGGACAGGGTGACTCAGCCTGCCGGAGCGGCGGGAGAAATCTGCATCCACCTTCCACAGCATGTGCCTTAGAATTTCTACGAAGGGAAATCTGGGACCAAGTGACTCCGACTTTTCCATCTATGACACAGGACGTATCAGAAACTGTGATGCGGCAGGTCTTAAAGGAATTGCAGATAGATAGCAAGATGCTGAAGGAAAGGTTGGTGCTTTCCGCCCTGTCCCAGGTGAAGAATCAGGGCGCTCCGTTTCCGACTATCTTTTGGATGCATCCGGAGGATTTTTCTGGATGGAAGATTCGTGCCTGCATCAGACTTTACGAAGAAAAAGCTAAAAGCAAAACAATGCCTTGGACTTTGACGACCTGCTTACGCTGTAAGGAGCTGAGAAGTTTCCGGCAGTTTTAGAGAAGTATCAGAGCGTTTTCGTTATATTTTGGTGGACGAGTATCAGGATACCAATGATGTGCAGTTCCATTTGGTTTATCTCCTTGCTAAGAAGTATCAAAAATATCTGCGTGGTGGGAGACGACGACCAGAGTATTTACTGCTCTCGAGGCGCCAATCGTGGGAAAAATATCCTCTCCTTTTGAATCTCATTTTCCAAACTGCAAGGTGGTAAAGCTGGAACAAAACTATCGCTCCACCGCTCTATTCTGGACCTGGCCAATGGTGGTGCAGGAAAATCAGCACAGAAAGCAAAAAGAAGCTTTGGACTGCGGAGAAGGAGGGCTTGAAGGTCAGCTTTCAGGAATATGAAAGTGCCAAGGAAGAGGCGGCGGCTGTCATCCGAGGCATTCGGGATGCGAGGCTGGAGCTATGAGGACCAGGCGGTGCTGTACCGCACCAACGCCCAGTCCCTGTCTACTGGAGGAGCAGTGTATTCATTGGAATATTCCTACCAGATTGTGGGGGTGTGGAATCTACCAAAGAAAGGAAATCAAGGATATCCTTTCCCATATGAAGATTTTGGTGAATAAAAGGACGATGTGGCTCTTCGGAGAATCATCAATGTGCCAAAGAGGGGCATTGGCGAGTGCCGCCTTTAGAAATTCGGCAGTCATGGAGAAAACTGGAGGCTTTTCTTTTGGTGGAACCTCTCCTTGCCAAGGCGGCGGACTTTCCGGAAAAGCTTTTAACATGGTGGAAGCTCCAGAAATGCTGAGACTGGAGGATGTGGAAATCAGCGCCCTATTGACCGCATTTTTACGGGACACAGAACGACGAAAAGATTCAGGCAGCCATAGAGGGCTGAAAGCTCGCATGGAAAACATCTCAGAGTTACAGGAAAGCTTCAGTCTTATATCGAGGAAAATGGGGATGAGGGGGCAGTCTTTCCGCCTTTTTGGGAAGAGGTGTCTCCTTTCCGACTTGGATAGAAGTGACTTAACGGAAGACAAAATCACACTGATGACCTTACATGGAGCCAAAGGTCTGGAGTTTCCGGTGGTCTATCTGGCAGGCTTAAAATGAAGGCCTCTTCCCCAGTGCCCAGTCCATGTTTACTCCTGAGGAACGGGAGCAAGAGAGAAGACTCTTTATGTGGGAATCACCAGGGCGGAAAAAGGAACTGTATTTAACCGCAGGAAGAGACCGTGGTCCATGGACAGTATCAGTCCATGCTGGTCAGCTCCTTTGATGGATGATGCCGGAGAGCATTTGGAGAAGAAGTACTTCTATCGGAAAAAGCCCAGTGAGGAAGATATGTTCATGGAAAAAACAGGCCGTTCCGGCTATAGCTCTTACTTACAGCAGGCGAATCAGTCTATCAAGGCCTATATGGGCCAGTCAGATTCCTTCGGCTCCTCCGGTTCCTATGGTCCTTCCGGTTCCTACGGCTCTACCGGTGCCTATGGTTCATCAGGGCGTTCATCCTCTAATCTATATGGCAGTGCCGGATATTCTTCTTCAAAAAGCCTTTGGACCTCTCATGCCTATCAGCAGGCCGGCATTATCCAAAAGGGCATTTCCGGCATGAGCTCCGGAAGCCTGGATTATCAGGTAGGAGACCGGGTCAGCCATATGAAATTTGGAGAGGGTGAAGTTTTGGCCATAGAAGAGGATAAGAAGGACAAGCTGGTGACGGTGCTTTTTGACACCGCAGGGCAGAAGAAGATGCTGGCAGGCTTTTTGCCAAGCTGAAAAAATCTGTAGTTTAGCAAAAAGAGGCTGCAAAATATCAAAATATAAATAGTCTTATGTAGCATGGGTCTGAAATAGGAGTAATCTGAGTTTATGTCCCATTTCAGCCCTATATTGCATAGAGAGCCCTTTTGGATTTTTAACAGCCTCTTTTTCTTGTCTAAAATTTTATCTTATTACGCAAGGATATAAACCATATCCTCCCAGCTCTCCGCCCCAGGTGGAGGGGATTTTACCCAAATGCTCATAGCCGAAACCGCTATAGAACGAACAAGTGGGTATGGCTAGGTGAGAAAAATCTTCTCAGTACCCCGCTTTCCTCTATGTCGATATAGCGGTTCATAATCTGGCTGGCGAGCCCTTTTTCATGATATTCCAGCCGAACCTCCAGACCTAAAAAGAAAGCAATGCTTTGCTCCCCTTCTCATGTAAAAGAGGCATTTCTGAAGAATTCATCCAAAAAGACTTCGAGAACCAGAGTGAATACCGCTCATATAACCGGCAATCTTTTTATTCACTCGATCAAAGGCAATCAAAAATCTTCCGGTATTTTTCTCAACACGGCTCTCTAACTCTTCATAGCTACAGGCTTCATTTTCCGAAAAACACATCTTTTTCTATTGCTGCTAATTCTCGGATATCCCTTCGGTAGCCGCCCTGAAAAAGATACCGCTCCTGATTATACATAAGACCTCCTTTCAAAAATGATAAATTTTTATTATTTTATATCATAGCAGAGATTCATAGGAATGGCAACAAGAGAATCGAGCGGATAAAGTATGAAGTCATTTTAAGGATATATAAAAAACCTACTGTTTTTCGTAGTCTACATTTTCCGCTTTCATTGAAGAACTATTTTGCTTATACAATTATCACTAAATATAGAAAAAATAAAAGATAATCGATTTATTGATATTTTCAAAACATAAAATAAAAGAATACAATAATAAAATATACAATAAATATGCTCAAAAAACAAAAAACTAGAAAAAGGTGATAAAATGTTGGATACATTCAGTAGGGACAGGTATCTGAGGATATTAATGTAGATTACGATGGGAAAACAATTAGGGAACTTATGGAGCGGTAGTTTGCACCTGATTTGTAGCAGGGAAACACTATAAAGTCGGGGTTCTCCCAAAGTCCAACAATCCGATGCAGATAGAAGAGCTTTTTGCCAAAGCCGGCAACGTGAAGGTTTTTCCTGCATATTCAAAAACTAATACCTCAATCGAGAATCGTTATCATACGCGCAGATAAGGAAAAAGAACATCTATTGCTGTATCCAGAATCGAACCTTACCAAGTTTCTGTATATGCCGGATGTGGACACAAAATAGTACATATTGCGGCTTATGCATGGAGATATTCCGAAGAAAATTATTGATTACTTTTTATGGAAAACAAAGAAATTGCTATTGATGACAAGGAATACTAGTCACATGACGAAAAGCGATGTATTTTTAGAAGATTGGGAGAAGAAACTGCAATATCTTCCGAAAATTGATTTCTAAAGACCGATGCCATGGAAAGCGGAGGTATAATCGGAACTCCGATCGGGAAAAGCGGCTAAGATATTAGTGGATTTTTGAGCCAAAGAAATTATGATTACTTTCATAACACAGAGGTTCTGTATATCGGGAAGGGAGATAGTGAAAAGCTCTCTAAAGCCCAGAAACTTGTCCGAAGAAGTGGAAGAGGAGACACCTGTTTAGTGCCTATATTAGCGGAACGGCTCATCAACCAGAGAGCAGACTCTGCAGCTGCCAAGACGAGTTTAAAGATGGAAAAGCCTGGTCCATTCTTGCCATGACAGACAGGCAGCAAGACTATATTGCAGAATTTTATAGCTGATTTGAGGGGAGAAAAATATGGAACTTCATCGCAGTGAATGTGGGCTATGGAGATGCTCTTTGAATGGAATGGATAGTCTTTTACTGGATACAGGAAGCGGCTTGATGGTGAGTATTGTGAACATCCGAAAGAGTAGACATTGTGTCCTTTTAATAGAGCAGAAAGTCAGCTGAATTGACATCGCCAATTATTAGCCATATCCATAGCATCATGTTGGAAAGCTGGAAGGAAGTGCTGGAACATTTTCAGTGAGTAAACTATGGATTCCAAAGGGCTTTTATGACTTTTTCAAAAGGACGTCCCTAAGGTGGATATAGAATTTTCCAAAACAGCAGTAAATATATATAAATCCCGCAAAGATTTTGGAGGAAGCCTTGTCTATTGCAAAGAAAAGGAATTCCTGATAGACACTTTGGAGCAAGGGGATTCTATAGAATTGATGGATTAAGAATAGAAGTCTTTAGGTCAAAGTTGATTCTTATATTGGAAGATGTCTCAGGTCTGACCAGTTGCAAAGAATGTAGAGAAGACTCTCAAAAAGAAGGAATCGCAGAAAGATGGATGCCATGTCCAAATCCATACTCTGTATGCTGTTGAAAACTGACATAGGCGTTATCAGGATTATTCTGCGGAGACAATACTCCGAAGCATCACATAGCTATTCAAGAGAAGCTTTCGATATTACTTGGATTAAAAATTCTCACCATGGACAAGTGATTCTCTTTCGGAATATTTTATGAAAGATGCCCTGAATTTTGTTTGACTACGCGCTTCTTCAGTAGAAGATAGATACAGTCGAATCCGGAAGTGTATAAAGCTTTGATGACAGTGGGCGAAGGAAGATAAGAGGAAATTAAAAGTGTTATTCACAGACCCTCTACCGAGTATTCTACTCAGAAGTGAAGTATGGCAACCGGAAGCATTTGCTTTTCTATTGAGAAGAACTGCAAAATCAGTATGATAATAGAAACCTATATATAAGAAACTAGAAATTTAACTTTATCCTTAAAAGTAGGAATCAAGGATGAAGCAACATAGACTAGATGATAAAAGGAGGTAGAAGATGTTGAAAAAGTTTTAGTGGGATTGTTGGCGGTGAGTTTATCTCTGTCTTTATTTTCCTGCAAAAGAAGGAAGAGGTTTCAAAAGCAGGTGACTCATTATGCCCTGGTCAGTTGGCGGGTGGACCGATACCATTGCGCAGAAAAAGTTGCTTCCTATGAAAAGTATCTAGAGTTCCGTGATCTAGAAACCACACGGAGGTTCCGGAACTGTAGCCATGAGTGATTTTATGGCAGCGGAAGTGATGGATACACCATGGTACTTTGTAATGGACCTCTGTTTTCTTTTAACCCCCACTTTTATTCAGGGAACAAATTATAAACTGGAAGATATTAGTCCTTTAATTGGTATGAGACAGGTAGAATTTGTTGTTTTATAATCCGAAGAATACCGGTATTAAGACTTTAGAGGATTTAAAGGCGTACGAAAACATCCGAAAGACAGTGAAGTATGCAACCACCGGCGGTCCTGGAAATGATAGGGCTACACTATGATTAGGTGTTCTTTTAAGAAACTGATATTCCCGCGAAGCCGTTCCTTTGATGGCGGTCAAGAGGCTATAAAATGCCCTTGCAGGCGGACATGTGGATATCGCAAAATCTGCTCTCTCCCTGTTTATCGTGAGTATGGTAAAGAGGTAGAATTTGCTTTGTTTTGGGAACCTTTATTCCGACGGTATTGAAGTAGAGGAATAGGGGAAATTCCTTCCAAGTCCATGGGTGTGGGACGCAGAGTTTGTTGGAATGGACTACTTTTGCAGTAAAGAGTGATGTGGATGCAGAAAAGAAAGCAGATTCTTACTGATTTCATTAAGAAGGTTTATGCAGATCAGGAATCTAGACCTTTTAAGGAGTGATGGGTATGAAGGCTTGGGAAGCAGATGAAAAGGAAATTTAGATGCCATCAATAGCAAAACAGAAGATATGAAGAAGTATGGATTTTATTGCAACAAAAGAGGATGAAGAAGATGAAGTTCAAAGATAAAATACAATAATGAGATTTTGTCAGGCTTTGCTTTATGCATAGCTTCGGTAATCCTATGGCTCTTGATTCCACAGCAGATTCAAAGCTTGGAGGGATGGTTACCGCCAGTACTGTACCCAGAATAGCCATATTGGCGCCTGTTTATCTGCGCCTTATTGCTCTTTTGTGCAAGGATCTAGACTTCGAAAAACCATTGTTTTAGAGAAAGATATGGTTTTCTTCCCCGAAATCCAAGAAGAGAATTTAAGTCTGTGATTTTTGCTTTGATTTTACTGGCTTATGGTCTGCTGTTTAACGTTATCGGATATATCGTGGATACTGCTCACTGGTCGCTGCATCCTGTTGTTTTACAGAAGCAAGAAAATGGTGGTTTTATGGCATTGCGATTACATGGTGTTGCTGATTTTATCTGGTATTTTCACAGGTACTTCAATGTGAATTCTACCCACTTTTGTTTTAGCGAGGGGTGAAGATGGAATGGCTAAGTGCAGGCTTTGGGCTTTTGTTCCAATGGCAAAATTTACTCATTATCCCCTTGGGACTTATTTTAGGAATTGTGGTAGGTGCAATTCCGGGACTTACTTCTGATTTGGGAATTATTCTGTGTATCCCTCTAACGTATGGATGATCCTACAACCGCCATTTTAATGCTGCTGGCAATTTATTGCGGAGTGGAACCTATGGCGGTTCTATTACAGCTGACTCTGATTATCAATTCTCGGGAACCTCTGCAAATGCTGCAACACTTTTTGACGGCATATCCATGACAGAAAAGAGGGCATGCATTTAAGGCACTGAAATGGCACTTTATGCTTCTACAATCGGAGGCCTGATTAGTGCTTTGTGTTACTGATTGCCGTTCCTCAGATTGCCAAGATTACATTGCTTTTCGGACCGGCAGAATATTTTGCTTGCTATATTCGGACTCTCGGTTATAGCCGGAGTATCCACAAGAATATTTTAAAGGGCTTGATTGGGGCTTGTATTGAATCTTGTTTCCACCATTGGCATGGATAAAAACTAGGCAACCACAAGATTTTACCTTTTGGCAATGTAAATGACTGACGGTGCTGATTTGATTAATTGTTTTAATCGGTCTTTTTGATTTCAAACAAATTATGATGAAATCACAGTACCATCCGAAATGTATCAAAGAATAGCGGAAAAATTTGATAAGGATGTTATCACAAAGGAAGAATACAAAGATGTAGAAAGCCCATTGGAATCTGGATTCTAGTGATGTATCATCGAGCCACCCCGGGGAACCGGCGGCGGTTTGGCGGCCTTATTGCCTATAATCAGGTAAAAACAAATGTCTAAGCACCCGGAGACTTTTGGAAAAGGAGAAATTGAGGGTGGTGGCAGCATCCGAGTCATGCCAATAACGGTGCCTGTAGCAACCATGATTCCTATGTTGACCTTGGCGTGCTGGGAGACGGGGCCCAGCCATTTTAATGGAGCTTTTATGATTCATGGTATGGTGCCGGGGACCACACTTTTTAAAGAAAAGCGGCAGTATCCTTTATGCTATTATGTTCGGTCTCATTGTAGTCAATATTTTCATATATATTGGTACAGCCTTTGACCTTTCTCATGCTAATATCACAGTTACCCTATGAGCTTTTTATCCTGTATCGTACTGAGTATGTATGGCAGGAGCATTTTCCACAACAACTGCTCCTATGATGTAATGGTGATTATTGTCTTCGAATTTTAGCCTACTTTAAGGAAAATGGATTTGTCAACTGGGTTCCGATTTTACTGGGGAAGTTTTAGGACCTCTGGTAGAGTGAATTTCAGAAGAGCCCTTAGTGCTTGATGGAACCATGAAGATTTTTGTACAAAGACCGATTTCTCTGGTATTTTTGTGATTGCGGTTCTTTTCTGTCAGCATTTTCATGCTTTTGGGAAATTCTGGCAGGAAGGAAAGAGGAGAAAATACTCAGTGAGAAAAGAATAACTTACTGATTGTATTTTTCTGCTTTTTATTATGGATGTTTGTAGGGTAACCAGCTTCTTTTTGCCTCAGATAAAGATAGAGATTTAGATGATTTATTTAGATGATCAACTAGAGGAAGATTTGGCTGTAAATTTGCACCGAGCCATTATTTTCATCCGAAAGAAAATATTTTTCTGATTCTGTTGATAAATATTTGTAGAATACACAACTTAGGTTTCACTATCGAGGACTACCAGACGATCAAATTCTATGACCAAGGTATGATTATCCAGAAACATCTGGTAAATATTGAACATTACACAAAGATTGGTTAGGGAACTATACTGATGAGTTATTTCTTCGTCTCAAGCTAGAGATGTATATAATGCTGGTGGCTATTTTTGAAGTCCCTGATGATTATTTTGATAAAGAGCAAGTTTATGAAGGTATAGTGCAGGAGATAGTAGCAAGATTTATGCATGTGTATTTAGATAGCGAGCCTCATATTCGAATTCGACATTGGGTATTTTTCCCTTATAATGAGGTTCCATCGGTTGGTGGAGTAAAATTGAATCATGAGGGGTGACTGGGAAACATATTACAATTCAGTTGGACGAAGATAATCATATTAGTAATGTTTATTTTGCTTCGCATAACAATGAGGGAAAAAGCTTATGTAAAAGAAGATCTATCCAATGAGAAACTATGGAAAAACCCAGTTATAGCGGAAATAATGATATGACGCATGTGATTGTATATTTGGCTCGAGGAACTCATGCTAGTTTCCCTACATCCGGAACACAGTCTAGAGCTTGGTATTTGCCCAATGATTATACGGGAGAGGGACAAGTTCTATATGGAAAAGATAAGGTGTTAAATGTTGAGAAGTTGAGTTCCGTTAAACGAACAATATTTCGTCTCAATATGAGGTTTATGGGAGAAATAGGAATACAAGAATTTCAACTGGTCCTAAATCACCCTCTTTTCAAGATAGTTGATGACGAGCAATCGTTTAGTAAGCATTGATTTTTGGGAAGTGTTAAACTGGGGTTACTTTGTCAATGTTTAGCACTTCCCTTTCTAATACTACCATTATAATGTACTTATTTTCCAGGAAGGAGGACAACCCATGGAAGGACAATCCATCATGCAAATATTTCAGGAGTCCTCTGTGTCCGGGGTGATTATCCCATAGCTTTAATGCTATTTTCCGGGCTCGCCTCTAACAAGAGTCACCAAGCGTCTGAAGCTTCCTAATGTAAACCGCCTATATTTTAAGGGCATCCTTGATTGACCCTATTGCTTTGAATCTGTGAATCCGGACATTATTGAAGGCACAAGTTTTATTGCGGATATGACTCTAGCCTTTTATTGCCTTTTGGTACCGGAGAGAATACTTTTCATGCATAAAGCAGAATGGGCAGCATTGTAGCTATTACGCTTTTTGAAGCGACTCTGGCTTCCCTCTTCGTTTCTTCGTGTGCTTTGCGCTTTTATTTTGAAATTGAATTTAAGTCTATCCTGGTTTTGGGAGCCTTGGCTGCAACCACAGCCTCAGCTCTCCACAATTATGCAGCTATAAGACAGTTTAATGCTAAGACTTGTGAACACTCTCGTGCAGGTGGTGGTGCATTGGACAATGTCTTTCTTTGGTCTTGTGGCGTACAGCATGGCGATTTCCGTGGCGGTGGCTTTGCAATCCGGCTCCTTTAAGCTGAGCAGTACTCTTATGCCCATTGCTTTAAATCTGGCGCACTGGGGAGCGCTGTAAGCTCTTTTTAGAGCTTTTAATGCCGAAGCAGCGTTCTAATAGACAACCGTTTGATTATTATTACCATTGCGAGTTTTCAGCTTTTGCGGTATCTTGTGCCCCTTGGCGGCGTCTCCTCTTCTGGGCTGTGTGTCCATGGGCATGATTTATCAATATCACGGGAGACGACAAGCTCAAACAGCTAAATTACATTTTAATCCTCCCATTTTACTGTTGTTTTTCGAGCGTTCCGGCATGAACTTCAAGCTGGATGTGCTCTACATCTGGGGGAATAGGGGGAAAATGTTCCTCTCTTAGTGGCATCAGCTATTTTTGGTAATACGTATTTTGGGAAAATATCTGGGTGCCATTCTGGCCAACTTTGGTGGAGAAAAGAAGGAAGTTCGTAACATTTAGGACTCGCATTAGTGCCTCAGGCCGTAGCCATCGTCTTTCCTGCATTGCGCCAGAATTTTGGGTGGAGAGCTGGGAAGAGCCTTTGTGAAAACGGTAATTTCTGCCTCCAGCATTCTCTATGAGACCTTGTAGGCGGTCGAGCCAGCTAAGCTGGCCTTGTATCTTTCCTCACTCCTATGCGGTAAGTCTGAGACTACGGAATCCACCACAGAATCGGAGAAGAAGAAAACAGAGGTTTTGACTGATGAATCCAGGCTATCTCAGAAGGAAACTTCCTTCATCGCTAAGAGACTCGCGGAAGAGGAAGGAAGCCTTTACCGAGGCGGCGGAGGAGCAGTACTAGCTTGAAGCTTCTTAAAGAGGGTTTTGATAAGATAAAATGGATGAGTTTTACGCATTGATTACAGAGTATTTCAATAGAACAGGAGGAAAGCTATGTCAGGAATGGCTACTACAGGGAAGCTTTTCAAAGTCTTGAGGATAGAGCATAGCATCAGCTTTCTTTCTCTTCTGCCTTGCTTAGAATCTCACTTTGCGGTTCTTCTGGCTTCCATCATTGGCTGTGAGCGAGCCAACAAAAGGCATTCCGCAGGTCTCTTCGTACCTTTATTTTGGCCTCTTTATCCAGCTGTTTGGCCATGATTTTGGACATCTGCTATTTATGAACCAGGAAATCTTCGTTTTCCTATGCTCTCGCCTTTGCCACGATCAGTATTGCAAGCATCAGCCGAAAGCGCATACTTTACAGCCCTGAACAGGTGAAGGAAGCTTTAACCACCGCCATCGCCCTTTGGTCATCCTGTATTCTCACCGGCTCAGTGCAGGAGCGGGACCATATTCATCAGTGTAGTAGCCTCGCTTTGGTGCTTTTATTGATTCTGCTTTACCGGCTGGAAATGTATCTGAAAATCGTCTCTAACCACTTTGAAATTACATTTGGAGTTAAAGAGTCGGCAGTATTTACAGGACTTGTAACGACTATCTCGGAGGCTGGGACTTCGGATTGATGATATTGGAATTAAATATCGCTACTACGGTTCCATGCCTCTAGCGTGTATTCCGTAACTCTACTATAGAGCAGCAGGAGCCGAAGAAGTTCAAAACTCACAAGGAGATTATCGAAGCTCTGTCCACTTATTGACTACATTTACTCATACTGAGGAAACGTGGTAGAACGTTGTAATCAATTCTTTATTTTACCTTTTTATATAGTTGCTTTTATTCCTATTTTTGCCAAGTTTTGCTCTTTTTATTCTGTTGTTTTACTTAGACTTTGTATCTTAGAACAGATATGATACCTTTTATTCGACAAACCGAATCGGAGGTGACCGGAATAAAGTCGAAATTTATCGGAAGAGAGGAAGCAGTACGGAACCAAAGGCTTGTATCAGTCTCCCGGCATGGAAGTGCTTCTATTATACGGAAGAAGGCGTATTGGAAAAAGTGAGCTGATGAAACATTCCATGCAGTTCTTTGAGGGGAAGAGGATTATTACGAGTGTAAACAGACTTCTGAAAATGAATAATGTAGAAAGCCCAAGGACTTTACTGGAAGAGTTTGGCATACCCGAAGACTTTCCTTTTCCGGTCTGGAGGAAGTGCTGGATTTTCTTTTAGGGAAGGATGAGAGTGGAGAATATTCTCTTGATTTTGGATGAATATTCTTATCTTAGTGATGTGCTGAAGGGCATGGACAGTGTTTTGCAGGCACGATTGATTAAATATCGAAACCTGAGCAAATTGAAATTGGCCTCAGTGCGGTTCCTCTGTGGACACCATGCAGAAAACTGATAGAGAGAGAATCCCTTTATTTGGCCGTTTTGATCTGGTTTTTAAAGCTGAAGCTCCATGGATTACCATGATTCCACAGTTTTTATTCCCCATTTTTCCGATGAGGATAAGTGTGAGGTTTTACAGTGTTTTTATGGAATTTCATTATAACTGTTTGATTCGGGAAGAGAACTGTAAAGGAAAATATTATAGAACCCATCGCATCCCCGTGACTGGAAAATGAGGTAATTGATGTAATTTTAAGTCGAAATTGCGAAATTAGAATGCCAATGAAGTCTTTGAGGCGCAGGCAAGGGATTTTCCTGCTTTAACGATATCCCGTCTCAGTCCCATGTTTCCAGTGTAATTTGCGCTTAGTGGATGTGTTGGACAAGCTGATTCAGGCGGAGCTGGTGGAGAAGGCGGCGCCTATTAATGATGAAAATAACCGAAAAGTCCGGATATTATATCAGCACCGCCGTCCTTGTTTTATTATCGATATTTTCCACAGCTCCCAGCTAAACGTGATGAATTGGATATATCATCAGCGATATATCTAGAGGACTTTGAAATGCCCAAAGCCGAAGCGTTTTGAGACAATAGGAAACAATATTTGATTCGGCAGAATCGGGCAGGTGATTCTATGGAGGAGCCCTTGAGGCCAGGGTAGGTACTACTACGACATTCCGAAAGAACGGACGAAACGGAGAGTCTGACATTGTCACCTACGATCCCTATGGGCTATATTTTTATGAAGTAAAGTTTCAAGATGTTTCTAGCAAGGCGTGGAAATAGAAAAGGAGATATGCAGGTAAAGGAATGCGGCCTGCAATGCTATCGTTACGAAGCTTCCTTTCCAAAGCGGATTTGAAGCAATTTCGATGATTTGCTTTTTGATTTCCTTAGAAAGTTGTATGTATAGTTTTCTATGGCAAGTTTTAAGATAAAATATTTTCTCATCAGGTAATCACTTCGGAGGCTTTTTAGCCTCCTTTACGCTATACTAGACAGTTCAAAGAAATGAAGGGAGAACTATGGAA
>BNJS01004183.1_pt1 | contig 24750 bp, 33 predicted proteins | sample 8540461 | NCBI WGS metagenome assembly BNJS01 (sample SAMD00202454, study PRJDB9452) | human saliva metagenome | isolation source: human saliva | place: Japan | reverse complement strand
ACCTTTCTTGAAAGTGCTTGAGATTTCATGTCTGCAATCCACAATTCACGTCAAAGCTTGTTTGTTTCTTTATCGATAAATTGTCTTCTTGTCGCGTCACAGGCTTCACGAAGCGCTGAACAGTTAGAAACACGAGATACAAATGCATTGATTTCAACGTCGCTATCTAGCAATTTATCTTCAAGTTTCAGGATATTTTCAAAGTTGATCGGTCCGCCAATCACTTTGCTTGCATCTTTGGCGAGCTTTGGCCACTGGAGTTAGCAAACGGCGTTTCATGGCCGAGGAAGACCAACTTCGTCAATTTTTAGTGTAGAACGCTTCGACGATCAGGGTTTTCATGTCGTTGAAGAATTTTCCCAGAGTATAATTCAATGCTTCACGAGGAAGCAGAAGGATGATACCAAGCTTGTGAGCTTTAAAGCTTAACCGGAATTACTTCAGGTTTATCTGTCTGAATGTTTTCAGTTTCATTCACCCAATAACCAGACACTCCGTCCAGTTTGGACATAAACTGTTTTCTTGTTGTCCGTCCATTTCGTGATATTTACCAAGCTGCATACACAAGTGAGTTTTGAGCAACTTCGCTTCCTTGATGATGTCTGTAAATTCTTTGTGAAGAGTTCCGTCCTTCTTTCAGAAACTAAAACTTTTTCAGGGTTAAAACTTGGCACTGTCATTGTATATGTTCTCCTTTTTAGATAGTAAAGCGTGAGTCACGGAAGATATCTCCCTGACTTTGCGAACTTGAACCACCAAAGATGAGTGAAACAGTGGGTGGTTCTGATTGAGAAATCTATATTCAGCTAATTTCGCTGATGATGCTTTCACAAATCCTGCAATAACCTTCAAAGTGTTGTCTGCGGTATCCTACCTACCGGCTTAGACAGCTACCTTATGTCATTTACAGGAAAGCTTGCGAGCCAGATAACGTTTTTGATTGCTTCGTCTGTCAATTTTCACGCGGTGGTCTGTTTCTTTCTCAAGACCTGCGATCTTATCAAGTAGTTCCTGTTTCTCGACCTCAACCGCGTGTACTGAAATTCTTCTAGCTCTTTACCAGACAGTTCATTCTCTGCCTTGTATTGCGCAAGAGCTTTCTCAATTGCTTCCTGCGTCTTTCTTTCGCGCTCTTCATTCGCTTTGTTGAGGCGACGCATCATTTCTGCTACTGTCACAGTTTTTTCAGATTCAGTGTCACGGTGCTAGCTACTTCCAGTATCTTTAACCTGATCGACTGCAAGCGTTGTGGCTGTTCATCTGCCATATTCTGGCTCCTTTCTTTTACGCTTTACGGGCAACCTCCCCGAACTCATGTAGCTTTTTTTGTCATCAGCATGGTTTGGACAATATAAAAACCGTACGGGATTCCATACAGTTAAGGCATAATTAGATGAAATAGTAGTCTAAAGGTTTCACGACCTAGAGTGTAATGAGCATGTCTGTGCCAGACCATTGTGTTTTGTGCGTTGAGTGTTTCCTTGACCTCAAACAAACCATCGTTTTTATTGGCTGTTGGTTGGAGCTTGCCTTTCTTATCTCGATAGATGTGTTTTCTCCATCAAAGAAGTCAATAAACTTACGTTCTTTGATTTTTAATTGTTTTGCTGTTTCTCGGAGGCTAGTCAGTAAGTTTCTATCTACTAGTTCATCGAAATAGTCTGCTTTTTGGCTTCATGATGGTATTTTCAACGGAAAGTACAGCTTTTTCAGCTTTCCAAGTGTTTAATGACTGCTTCTTTTCTCTTTCAGTTGATTGCCAGCCATAAGGAGTAAAGTCTGCTAAGGCTTGTTTGTTGTGTGATGATATTATAGGCTACTTGGTCAGTCATATAAGCGCCATGCTTACGAATAGAGGGCAACACTTTCGCTAGTGACCCAATCAGCAAATTTCTCTGCTTCTGGTTTGCGAGATTGAAAAACAAGTTTATAGAAATTCGCTTCGTTGATGAAGTTGGCTTGTTGAGTTCGTCCTAGACTGTCGGTGAGGTACGGTAGTAACGACCCCATCCTTATTTAGCCGTTTTAGTGCGTCGTTGTGATTTTTTAATTTCCAAAAACCTGACAACAATCTTTTAAGTTGAAATAAATTTCTTGATTAACTTCTGTCGTTCTTACTCCATTGTTCATTTTAAAATTTGTAGTTCATTTTTAGACCCTTAATATAATTATCAATAATAGTACGATGCTCAACTTTAAGACTATCCAGCCTGTACATGATAAGATTCAATACAGCGAATTGTGAGCTATGTTGGGCAATAAATTCATATAAATCACACTGACTTTCCCAATCTGGCTCTTTTGCTAGCCAGTTGTGAATCAAATCCATGCTCTCACGGGATTTCTTCAACATAGTTCAGTAAATCTTCGTAACTGTCTAAAAGTTCAATTTTTGCCATTATAAAAACTCCTTTGCGGTATGACAAAGAAGCTCTTTTCTGATATAATGATTTCAGAAAGAGTTTCTTTCATGCGATAACGTATGACCCTATTCTTGGCGGGAGCAGGTCGTACGTTATTTTGTTTTCTCAGACTTAACAAGTTCAATCCCACGCATGACTACTTCAGTTTTGGTCATGCTTTTTTGTTTAGCAACCTGTTCAAGATTACTGAACTCTTCCTCAGTCAACCTCATTCTAAATTGACGAGATTTAGGATTTTCACTCTTAGGTCTTCCAGTCCGTGGACTCATTTCATCACCTGCTTTCTGTTGCCACAACTACTATGATATAATAGTGGTCACAAAAAGTCAAGCGATTTTTAAAACTTTTTTTGCCATTATAAAAACACTCCTTCGTGTACCTTGAAAAGAGCGTCTCTGCATGATATAATATTTCATGCAGAAACACTTCTGTGGTGATACCATGTACTAGTCGGCTCAGCGGTTTGAATAGCACGGGTATTTTTTATTTTTCGGATTTTAAAAGGTCAATTCCTTTCAATATTGCTTGTGTCTTCGATAATTGTTTTTTATTTGCAACCTCTTCTAAATTTTGAAATTCAGATTCAGTTAGCTTAATAGACACTCTGCGATTTTTAGGATTTTCACTTTTCGGTCTTCCGATTTTAGCAGTCATACTTCATCACCTCACTTTATGACTTCACCAAAATTATATTATAGTGAAGCCGAAAAGTCAAGAGGTTTTTGATTAAAAATAAGAAAAGCACTAGATTTCTCTAGGTGCTTTTGATTGTTAATAAGCAAATTCAAGTTTTGGTTTTATATCTTGATAAAGTTTTAAGATTTCAGGAGGTGTCACTCACGGAAAATAAATTTGTTTCTTTCCTGAAATAGTTTTATCGCCGACAATCCAGTGGCGGATTTGTTTTGTAAAAATCAAAACTTCTTTGCTAGGCATAGCCATTACTTCCATGATAGAACCTCAACACTGTTTTTCGCTTGCCTTTTTGAACCCGCAATCTACAAAATCACTAGTTCTTTCCCATCTACATTAGAAACTCCATCAAATAAAACAGAAAGAACATTACGTGAATTTTTTCCAGAAGTCATCATCAACAAGAGCATCTGTAAATATATGACCATCAACGGAAATTTTTAGAATTATTCTTAAAATCATCAGGAAGATTTTCTTCCAAAGTCAATACTAACCTACGACCAAATTTTTTAGAACTTAAAATTTTCATTTGTTAACCTCTCGACTTCTTTTTCATAGTATTTTTATGTCCTTTCGGACGCTATCGATTTCTATTTTAGGGGAGCTTATATCGTTCTCTTTCTTCAATCGACTTTCTCTTGGCGTTCAATTCATTTATCACTACACTTAAAGCTGTGCCATCATTTTTCATTTCTCAAATATTGTTCAGCGTGCTCCAACTCCTCAATGAGCGCAGATATGGAGATTTCGTCTCTCTTTAAAATTGTGTACGCATCTAAAGTAAGAGCTTCTGCTTTTTCTCATCAAAGGTATTCAATAGCATCTTCATCAGAAATAAATACTCCGCCTCTTTTTCTAAATTTCCTAGACAAACGATTTATCTGTTCCTGAGAGGCTCTTGACATTTTGGATTGATCAATTACTTTTTTACGATACATACCTTCCATATCCTGATTATACACTTTTTTATCATCAGTTTCCAATAGTAGTATCCCAAGTTCATACTCATCAAGTGTGCTTCCGCCTGCCTTGTAATCCATCTTGATATGACCATAGGCAGAACATCGACAGTTTGGTGCATCGGGAACATATTCACACCTTTTTCGACTTTATTGATAGGAATCGCCTTCTTATCAAAGAGGGCCCACAAATGTCACAAGCTCCAGGTTCGGCCACAAAAATCATGTGAGTAAAACCGTTGGCTTTCAGCATAGCATGTTGTGTGTCAGCGTTTATCCGAGCAATTTCAGTTTTTAGCAAGCGCTGGGCGTTTGCTTTGCTCGTCTCATACTTCTTGGCCAAACGGGCTATTTCCTGTATAGCCCATCATATCTGTATAGATTCGGTCAAGCGAAGAGAAGGCGTCTCTTTGTAGATTAACTTGTAAGCCCGTCCTGCCCCAGACACGACTAGAGAAATTCTGCCCGTAAAAATCGGCGTCTAAAACGCTCTGCATTCGTTTTTTCGCCCCGCTGGACGAAATGCCCAAAATGCCAGCTTGACGCTTGTGTTCGGCTAAATATTCGTCCCTACATGCCTTGTCAAAAGTTTGGTTGACATCTGCCGTCAGATTTTGAATTTCAAGTGCTAATTCAGCCTTCAGGAGCTCCAGCCTGCTGACTTTCATTTTCAGGTTGTAGGGTTCTGGGCCAAGAGTTAGTCTTGGGACTAAAATCTTTTTCCTTGACCGCTTTTTCAGCCTTCTTGGCAAACTTCTCAACGTCAAATTTAGAAGCCTTTTTCATCGCCTCCTGTTTCGTCAGACCTTCTTTTCCTGCATAAGCTAGATAAAATCTATCTATTTCAGACTGCATGCGGTCATAAGACTCCTGATAAAGACGAGCAAGAACTTTGTCTCTGTCTATATCTCTCTTTATCAATTCAGCCTGCGCCTGACGCTCAACGTTGTAGCGTCGGTTACTAATCGTCTGCTTGCTTACCATCAGACTTACCTACAATCTGGTCAATTTCACTGTCGCTTGCTCCATTTTCTTTCAAAATGCGTGTCTGCTCGGTCTTGTAATCAGTGAAGCTTGCATTGTTCATCAATGTTTCTTGCGATACCACTCCGCCGGCTTCAATGTAAGCCTTGATTTCATTCCATACATCTTGTGGGATATTCGGGTGGAAAGTAAAGGTCAGCTTGTTAGCTTCGATAGCAGGTTTGTTAATGGCTTTGTGGATGTTGCTGATAAGCTCATATCTACGACGCAAAAGCCTTTGTAAAAATAAGCTTCTTTGTCTTTTCGGACTTGCTCAAGGCCGATCATCTTGTAAAGCAAAGCAATACCAGACTGCGTTGCATTAAAGCGGTCATCTTCGAGATTCGGAATACGACTAAACCTGTGGATATCGTTTGCTAGACGGTTTTTATAAGCTTCCGTGCCCTGCACGTCGTATTGCTAGTAGATATATCCAGCATCTGCGCTTGTTTGTTGCCCGTTTGTGCTTACTCCTGTTTGAAGCAGCAGTGTGTTGGCTTCTTTCATCTTGGCAGCGTTCTCAGCGCTCATTCCAATCGCTTCCAAATCTCCCTTAATTAAGAGCATAGCATCGTTCAGGTCGCTCATATAATTCGCAGTATCAGATTGACCTGCGTCGTATGCGTCAATTAGAGAAATTTCACTCTCATAATCACCCATTCTAAATCGGTTGTTCCACCACTCGACGACTGGTACATCCTTGTATTCATGCTTCTTCTCGGATTCGACAATCAAATTGATCGAATTGACCGAAAACAGCTTATAAGAAATGATTCGGTCTTTTGTGTAGACAGTAGCAGAGACCTTATCTGCAAAAATAGGCAGATGCACCGCTGCGATAACGTTCTGCTCGACCGTCAGATCACGAATAACAAACATTTCGAGCGGACTGATCAAAACAACCCTGTCCACATTATCTTTATCCCTGAAATGATACTCAAAAGCTCGACCATAAACTGAAGCGTCAAAAGCAAGATCACTATTCAACGAATTGATATCATTTTGCCATTCAATTTCTTCGATGACTTTCAATTGTTCTTCTTCTGCACCTTCTAAAATTCCGACCGTGACAGGATTTCCGATGACGTAGCTTGTTGCAAAGCTCGAGATATAGCCACCCCATTTATGCCGGACGCGGTAATCCGCTTTCTCCTTATCCAACCGTCTGCTACCGGCTAAGATACTATAATTATCACCCTGCGCATACGAAGCCAGCACTCGCAGCCTTTTTCTTTGAAGATTAAAAAACGTTTCGATCATGTCCCGAAACGCCTTTTTGCCTTTTTCTGTTGTCAAGAGCTCATCGCTTGAGACATGCCTAAACTGCTCATTTGACAAGCTGTCAAAACGCAAGCTGTCCGATCTTGTTTTAGTAGCAGTATCTATTCCATGCTCGAATTCGTCTACTTTATCCACTTTCTACCTCTAAACATATTATTGATTTTTGCTGATTGCTTTGTCTACACTGACTTCTTTTCTAGTTTGGAGATTCTATCTTTGCAAAGCATACCTAATAGCATCGATGCAGTGATTATAGCTATCCACTGGCTCATTGATGTATTCGTTCGTCTTCTTGTCTTTCTTCCAAGTGTAGTTTTCCAGTTCTTCAATCAATTTAACGCACCTTTCATCGACTATCCAATCGTACTGTAAAGGATTCTGAATGCCTTACTGACGAGTCAGGGCCTTTCTGCATCGATAACCCGAGGTTCAAAGATTTCGCAATTCCTGATTCGATTTCTTTTTCAGCCAGTCTGCTCTGGTTGTTCTTTGAGCATACAGGGGCCTTGATACTTTCGCGATCTTGTCGTTCGTCAATCAACACTCTTACGAACTCCTCAACAACATATAAGCGCTTGTTAGTCGTCTATCTTTACATGAACAAAGCTGACGGGGTCGTTGATAAAACCATAGTCGAGACCAAAATAAGCCGGCAGATGCGCCAACTCGTCTTTATTTAATAACCTTACATTTGGAAAAACCAACTTGTCAGTGTTGCGAACTCACCCAGCATAAATCTTGTAGTACGCTTCATTTCTGTTGGCCAACTCTTCGATATTTTCGATGGTTACTTGGTCTAAAAGCGATTATCCTTGTATGACGTGTGATAAACAACCGTGTGGCTTCATAGCGTTGTAGGTCAGTTGACTTTTGAAACTGGGTTTCACATCAAGAAGATTGTTTCTGCTTGTGCTTTCTGTCACGCAAGCGCAAAGTCAGCTGCGTATAATCATCAAGCGTAATTCTAGTGCGCTTCCACTGACCACATCAGAAACGCCTTTGATAGACTTGATTTTCTCTGGGTTGTCCAGCCCTTTAAAGATGAATTGTGCGCCATTCGGTAGCTCAATCCGATAAGCCGAATTGTTGACCTTGCACTTGTCAAGTAAGCTCCAGGAATCTAAGCACTGTTTCACATCCTCAAAGATTGAATCGTGAACTGTAGACCCAACCTTTCGCAGAAATCTTGCGAGAATTTCAATCCTGGCAGGCTTTGTATACTACCTTCTGAATAACTCCGTGACTCTTTCCTGATGAGACCACCGTAGTGAACTTCAGTAAAAGTCGAGTAATCGTTAAGCTTGTCATAGATATGCTTGTTAAAAACTCGGCTAGGATATTGAATGACAATATTGATTTTCGGTCTAGTCTTCGTCAGCATCCCAATCGCCTACCTTGATTTCGATTGTTCGTTGAGTGATTTCTTGCTTGTCTACAAACAGGCCAAAACGCTTACCAAGGTCTACTGCTGCACTTTTTCGAGTAGAGACACTAGGCATTGCCATGACCACCCGTTGAGTGCCTTCACCATCTAAAACAAGCAAAGGCTCTGTGACCTCACCACGCATCACGGAAGTCAAAAATTCGAGCACTTCTTGCTGGTCTGCTACACGCTCGGATTTCAATTTTTCCAGTCGTTCGTCTATATAAGCCTTGACATTAGCATTTGCTAGCAATCGACTTCCATTTGCTCGAGCCACCTCGTCCTTTTTGATGTTTGGATAGGCTTTTTTATAAGCCTGCGTTGCATTTAAGCAGATGATGTACTCATCGGCAAAAATCTTTTGTTTTTCAGTCATCCCATTTTCCATCACCTCCATTTTCTACAAAACAAAAAGCCACACGATTGTGTGACTTAATGTAAGACCTCTCACAGACTTTGTAGGAATCGAACCCACGTTTACAGATTTGGAGTCTGTCGTGTTACCACTACACTAAAAATCTAAATAACGGTACCAGGGGTTGAACTAAATAATACAAAGAGGAAATCACCAGCTTACCGCCCTGATACCGTTAAACATTAAAGGAATCATCAATCCGTTTTATCGTACTTGCTGACACTATCATAATATCACTTAAAAACTATCATTTACTATCATTACTATCAAATATTTTAGCAAGCTTGACTAGAGCCTTATCTCTTGCTCGTTGGATAGTAGCAGGGCTGCAATTTAATCTTCTTTCTACTTGATCCCAAGACAGACCATCAATATATAGTAATCGCATCACGATGTTCTCAATCGGCTCTTCTAACTCTTCAATCGCTCTGACAAGTTCCTCTTGCTCATTGTATTCTCTCTCAATTTCTTGATAGAGTTCAGCTATACGATCAATAGCCTTGATATTCATTTCTTCAGTTCTATTATCGTTACTACTTGACTTTGGCATACTATCAAATGATTGTCCTTTGACAATACCAATTCTCAGGTTGATGATTTCATGATGCAAGGATTGGATTTTAACATTTTTAAATTTTAGTTTCTTGAGTTCTTTCTCAATAGCTCTCTGCACCCTATCACCCCTCTCCTAGAAAGATATTCATCGGCAAATTAAAATAAGTAGCTACATCTTCAACGTTATACATATCAGGCGCAGTTTTTAAATTCTCCCAATTCGAGATCGTTGTAATTGGATAACCTAGCTTGTTTTTCTAATTCTCTCAAAGTAAGCTTGTTATCTTTTCGTTTTTGTCTCAACATAAACGAAAAACCGTTCACGATTGTTTTTCTTGTTAGTGGTTTTTCATGGTCCATTCTCCATCTCCTCAGTGTATAGTCCGGATTTTGCAGGCCTTTTTCCAAATCTTCAAGCCCATTCTTTTGGAAACCTACAACTGATATTTCAAAGCATTTTTCCTAGATAGAAACTAACTGCTCAGGTGTCATAGAAATTTCTTACGAGCATCGATAGATTGCATACCATATCGTCCTTGGTAGTGGATTGGGTTGTTTATGTTGTCAATGTTTTCTAATTCTGTGTTGTTCATATTTTTCTCCTAAAGTTCTTTTGCTATTGCAGCAATAACACTCACAGTCACGCTATTGCCAGCTTGTTTATATAGTTGACTGTTTGAGTTGACCTCTTGCGCTTTATCAAATGCCCAGTCTGGAAAACCTTGTAACCTCCAGCATTCACGAGGCGTTAGCTTTCTAATCCTAAATCCATCTGATAAATGATTGTTTTTCGTGATAGCTATTGCTAGTTATAGTAGGAGCGATGTCATGCTCTCCGCCTTGATTATAACCATGACCACGTTGGATGATTTTAGGCTCAAGACCTCCACCTTGATATGCTCTGATTGTTGGTGCGATGCCATCTGTTTCGTAAACCACTCCACATTGATTAAAATTGGGTTGCAATACCCCAAATTGTTTTATAGTATTACTTTTTATTGCTATCTTTTGCCCCTCTCCCTTATTCGTTGTGAGAGTAGGAGCTAGGCCGTCAGCTTGATAGACTTCTCCATTCATGCCGATACCAGATGGGTTGACATTACCGATTTTCACGACTGATTGGCTACTAGTTGACTGACTTTCTCCGCCGAGAGGAAAAATTCTTCTAGTGCGTTCTCCTCTAAGATGTCCGATAATGAACACACGCTCCGATTTTGGGGGACTCCAAAATCCTTGCTGTTAAGCACTTGCCATTCCACATCGTACCCCAGCTCATCCAAGGTTGAGATAATGGTCGCGAATGTAATTCCGTTTTCGTGATTGAGGAGCCCTCTGACATTCTCAAGGGAATAGATATTTTAGGTCTGAATAGATGCGAACCTAGCAATCTCAAGAATAAAGTTCCTCGTGTATCCTCAAAACCTCGTCTGTTTCCTGCAACGCTGAAAGCTTGGCACGGAAATCCTCCACAGATAATGTCCACACATCCGATTCCTCGAATAAACTCGTCTGATACTGCTGTGATGTCATGTAGCTCTATTTCTCCTTTCGTATCATGTATAGCTTTATAACTCGCTCTAGCGAATTTGTCTATTTCGCAGAAACCAATACATTCGTGACCAGATGACTCCATTCCAAGACGAAAACCACCAATTCCTGCGAATAAATCTAGAAACTGGAAGTCTTACCTCATTTGTTTGTCCAATCTTGGTAAAATTTCATTCACAATGAATATATGAGTCTGAGCTAGAGTTATTTTTAAAACAATCGAATAATCCACAATATTAGAATTACACCCGATGTAATAAAATTAATTTTATAATAGGTGCATAAGTTTCCCTAGCCTGGCGATTAACTCTCCTTTGTACTCTTCTTTTTGTTTGTCTCTGGAACATCCCAACCACTAATATGTGCATTATCGTAGCGAAAGTTCGTGGCAAGAAAAATGCTAAAGAATAACAGAAACGGAAGCGCGCGCTGCAGGCGAGACAGTTTCAAGTAAACTGAAATATATCATGCATCATTTTTCCTTGATGATCATCTCCTTAAATCTGCAGGGCATTCCTTTAAATCTCAAAGTAAAGAACTCACTTCCTCGACTGTCATATTTAGCATTTGCTAAAGCTGATCTCGTCCATTATAACCTCACCTCATCCCCAGCTTTCGCTGTCGTAAACGTCGCTTCGTAACCACAGACACACACCGTAGTCACCGTGTCGTAATCGTGTATAGCTTGCCGTGTCGCCCTTTCTCGACGACCTTACGAAAATCTCAGCGCGCCTTGATTGAACTATCCTTGCAGATATGCATCGGCTGCTTCTCTTCTAGATGCGGATCGCATGTCTGCCAGATGATCTTGAGTCAGCAGATAGCAGAATCCAGATAGCTATGAATCATTTTCAATCAATTTGCCTCCTCAAAATAACTATAATTTACTTAAATTGACAATAGCGACCTCTTCGACAAAATGTTTTCGATGTCCAAAGTCTGGATCATTTTCCAAACTCTTATCTTTAATCAGCACTTTCGACGGCCGAAGGTGCAGCGAATATACTTTAACTCCCGTTGTTTAAAAGGCAAGTGCTTGTGTACCGTGTTTGTTACTATTCGATAACCCACATCAAACGGTCCCAATGATTTTCGTTTGGGAGTTTTCATGCGATTTACTTTTGATTCTTCGTTCCTTCTTCAAGCGTTTGTCTCGTATTCTCCACCTCATTTCTCAATTCAAAATCAAATTCCATACATAAGGAGCACATCATTTTGAGAAATCAACAAATGCTTCAACACTCTCAGCTTCTTGAAAGTCGTATTCCTCAGCTGAAGCAAGAAATCATCAATATCATTTCTTTGGTACACTTCCGTATTCTGTCTTTGTGTGTTCCATGAAGCTTGTTCTTAGCCATCAACATCAATTGTGTGGCGTATTCTGCCAGCTGAATAATCATATTTGTAATTCTTGATAATCATCGCCAGACCTCCTCAATTTCAGTCCCTGGGCAATCGACACCCAGCCGAAGTCGTCATCTTCTAATTGTTTACGGGGTGTGCTTGACGTTTCTGCACCCGCCGATTTCGTTTTGATTCATATTCTTTGGATAATAAACCCAACTTTAATGAGATAGCTAGCATGTCCATTAACACCTGCTACTTTCACCAAATACCGCTTCTCTTCCCTCGACCTCGTAGCCGGTCCAGCCATGCTCGAGCGAGAAGAGTTCCGTGATATCATCTGTGATGAGCCAGTCTTTCAATATTTTTGTAGTGGCTTCTGGCTACGTTCATTACACCTAACAAATGGTAATCCCTCATTTTTGCGTATTCAATATAATCAGCAATAAACTGCGGAATCTTTACGTGATTCAACTCCGTCAGATCTTATCAGCATCCTTCAATTGATTACCAGCCACGATCCATCAAGTTTTCCTTGTTCAGCAACCCTCGATGTTTCATTGGACCGAATTCTTCGCCAAATTCGCTTTAAAATTTCATCAATCCATTCTGACCGACGGGGAAAGTGTTTGGCACGATTTTCATCTCCGTAAAATTTTACAAAATCACCTGTTTAGGTTTACAGTCCGTCAGACACCTCGTTCAATTCCTTAACGCATTCGACAGCGATTGAACAGTTTCGTCAGCTAATTTATCAAAACCGTTTCCTTTCTGATTTTCCCATAAAGACGTTCACACCGTCTGCATCAGTCGATTTTGAACTTTCCCTTAACTTCCATTTCTTTTCTTAGCATTCTCACGAAAATGGACATTGTACGTCAACTTTTCGTTCCACTATCTCCAGTTCAATTCTATATTTCTTATTTCCGGACTTTCCACCGTGTCTGAAATCCATTGACTTAATAACATGGTAGTTATCATCCGTCCAAAACTTCGCATCGGTCAGACCGTCTAATAGCGCTTTGCTCGTCAGCGACCAGTTCGGCGAGGTCGCGCATGCGATTAGTAGCGGGCGGAATCCCAAACAATCACTTTTACAAGGTTTTTCCTCGCTATAAGGCCAAATCCAAAGTAATCTCTCAGTACATTGTTGCCCTCGTATGCAGCTAACTGTCGTAAAAACTTAGTGATTTTAGCTTTTTTCTGAAAGTGTAATCTATCATTCGCTGAAATCATCTGTTTTCTATCAAGTTCAAATTTTAAAATTAGTTTTTCCATAATCTAACCTTTTTCTAAACCAATACCACACCGTAGCCATCTACTTCTTTACTGGTATTTATTTTTCGTTCAAAAGCCGTGACTTCTTCCGAGAAAAGCTATTGGCTTCGCCAAACTATTGAAGCGATGTTCTTTGCCACTTGATAGGTCTTTTAGAACGACTCTTTTTATTTGTACTCATTAACCCCCGTTTTAAAGGCGTGAATTTGATTTTCTGACCTAGTTACCCACTCAAGATTTTCTGCTGAGGTTATCTAGTGGGTTTTCCATTTTTGTGATTTACAAAACCTTTGTTCTCTGGGTTTGGAATAAATGCAGCTACTAATCTACTTTACGAGATGTGTTGTCATTTTCCCGTCTTTCCACAATTTCACTCGTTTATCACTATGACTACTTCTTATACGTTTCTGTATCTGTGGTTTGAGTTTTCTGCGTTTGCCAAACACGTTTCCTAACTTTCCTCTCCAGTTGCTATAGTCACTTTTGCCCTCACACGTCCAAATTGTGCCGTCCGAACACGCTTCCATAAATCCCTCATAACCTTTTTATTTCTCTAAAATTCTTTACGCTCCTTTTTCTTAGAACGGTAACATATCATCTGAAATATCAAGCGAGTTGTGTTTGCGCTTCGTGAAAAATCAGGCTTGTTGTTGTGCTTGTCTTTGTTGCCCTTGATTGCCTTGCCCTTTGCTTTCTAAAAGCTGGAAGTTTTCAACTACTTCAGTTACATAAACCCGTTGCCCTTGTTGGTTATCGTAGCTCGGTCTGGTCGTCCAGTAGATCCAAATCAAGCGCCTCGCCCAGTTAACTAGATTTTCGGCTTTGTTGTCGCCACATAACGCAGTTGATAAAATCAGCCACGCTCTCCGTTTTCGTTTTTAAACGTGCGATTAACTGCGAGGGTAAACGGGCGACGCGCCACATTTGACGCATATCTCGTAGCTCACGTCTTTCGTAAGATCGGCCAACAAAGGCAAATTGAGTTCATCACATTTTTAGTTTCCTTCAGTTTTATTTAAAAGCACTTATCTGCATTGTTCTACTATGCGATTCTCAATTTGTTTGTAGTCCACAACTCCTAAATGCTTGCAGAGAACCATTTCAATGATAGAGCCATCTTCTTTGTTCTTTTCGGTTGAGATTTTCATGTCAATTTCTCTCAAATAGTAGTTTGCTTTTCAACTGGGATAACGGTCCATCTTGTTTTTCGTTTTGGCTTGCGCTTGTTTTTGGTTTGTGCTCGTCCACTTTGGATATAATCCAGCATCCGTGTCAGCATCACTTGCTATCGTCAATCAAGAACATTTGACTGAGTGCGTACTTAGTAGCGTGGCTTTGCGCTCCGCCCGGACACTTGAGAAGCATCCACACCTTTTTGTGCGTTCTTCTCTTGCTCGTCCCTGCAAACTGTAATCACATTGTCGCTATCCCAATCCATGAGTGAAACGTGGCACTTTGTAGCAGTCAATTCGCTCGCTAATTCTTCTTTCAGTAGTTACTTTCTGGAAATCAAGCACGTTGCCCGATAAGCAGAGCAGATAGGCTTCCAGTAGCTACTTCAATATCTTCAGCATTTCGGATAGTTGTGCTCACCGATACGAATTATACGACTCTTTAGTGCGCTCAACTCGTTTTGAATATTCGCCAGTTTTTCATGCAATGCTTTTGCTTTCTCTTCACCATTTCAAACCCCCATCTGATACTCAAGCTTTTACGTCTCACCAATTCAGCAGCGCATTTCAGCGCCATTTTTCAAGTCTTCTTTCAAGCGACTTCTTGTCAGCTTTCCACGTTGCAACTTTGTAGCTTTCCGGAAGATAGCACACCATCCACCTCCACGGCTTCAGACCTCTACGGAGACACTCTTGGAATAGTGGAGTGCGTCCACTCGTTCATGTCACTGTGAGTGCCATGCTTTGTAGAAAGAGTCTCTTTCAAGTGATCTTTCTTCTTTTCGTCTGCCTTGTTTAATTCGGTCAATCGCTTAATCTCGTTCTTGCGTGCTTCGACACATCAGCTTCAAGATTTTCATTGCCTTTGATATAGTTTCTCACCTTGGTTTCGTATTCAGTTTCAATCGAGTAGAATCCAAGGTATCGTTCTGTTTCTTCGTCCACTAAGTTGTATAAATATCGCAGCCATTGTCCAGTTAATCTCGCATAATGTCGCCATGTGCTCCTTTTATGCGCTCCAATATTTCTTTTCAGGTCAGCGGCCACTTAACCGTTGCTAGATGCTCGGTTCCTAATTTCTTGTTGTTTATACGGTGCAAGTCCAGTTTGCGTTCCTCTTCAGTACGCGGTAAGTAATACGACTCGGTTGTGTTTTCTCTTCTGCAACAATCGGATGCTTAAAATTCACTCGCCACTTCTCATCACTTCTTTCCAAACTTCGTTTTGATAGACCTGTTTTCTTGGTCTGATCCAGCCTTGATAGGTTCTTCAAAACTTGCACGGTTAACAATCAAATTTTAATACATTTGTTTCCGATCTTTACTCATTGTTCTCACTAATCATATTCTCTCCCAAATATACGCATCTTATTTTCGGTACCTGCCACACACTTCTCTCGCACTGCAGTAGGCGGGCCAGCTCATCGCTTCAAACTGATGTCCGCAATCGTAGCACTTCCACAATCCCATGGCATACATTGTTATTACTCCTTGTGGTTCTTTTTCGATTTCTTCCACTGCAAAACCACGGACATACGCTGTGCAAAACTCTCCAGATGCCATATCTTTATATAAGCTTTTTCGGACCAATTCATCATCACTGTTGCCATAAAAACAACCAACTCTCCATGTAGACTTGTGTAGGTGAGGTAACGACCGCTAGACCATGTATCAAAGACAATATAATCTGCGTCGCCATATACGCGGCGTGCACATATACCTCTGCGTTGCCATACCTGCCTCAGCGTTGCCTGATGCCTCTGCGTTGCCATAACTGTCTCGCGTTGCCATATGCCTAGCGTTGCCATATAGACCCTAAGCGTTTGCCATATGGCCTCTGCGTCGCCATATGCCTAAGCGTTGCCACATACCCCAGCGTCGCTACATACCCCAGCGTTGCCTGACACCTTTGCGTTTGCCTGATACAGCGTTGCCTGACACCAGCGTCGCCATATACCCACGCCGTTGCCCGGATACCCCAGCGTCGCCATATACCTCTAGCGTTGCCAGATACCCAACTGCGTTGCCTAGATACCTCAGCGTTGCCATATACCCAAGCGTTGCCTGATATACCTCAGCGTCGCCAGATACCCTCAGCGTTGCCATATACCTCAGCGTCGCCATATCCCAAGCGTCGCCTGATACCCTAGCGTCGCCTGATACCCAAGCGTTGCCATGATACCCTAGCGTTGCCTGATACCCAAGCGTCATGCCCTGATTGGCTTAAATTGTTTCTCACTTGCGACATATCCGCCAACTTTCTCCTTTTTCCAATTCCACGACGAAATTAAAGCCTTAATTCTAAAAAGTTGTACTCACGTGATTGTATCATCTACTAATAACTCATATTTTTCATTTCTATTGCTCCTTCTGGAGTATGGTAGCTAGTAACTCTTCACGTAGACCTTCTGGTTTTTCTGTATCGTAAGTAAATTTACGGTCACAGTTACGAATATTTTCGCGTAGCAATATTATTGAATTGATTTCTGCCTTGATGGTAAACTTCAATAATTGCTCGGTCTTTGTTCTTTCAAGTTGCTTCTTTCTTCTTTTTGCTCTCGTTCTTCTTTGATAGCGATCAAAAATATTGCTACGAGATAAGCAAATAAAGACTGTTGCAACTCCTAAAAGTTGAGCTTGTTAGAGTCGGTTCTGTCATGTTGTTCTCCTTATGCCCTCAACGACGTACTTGTTTTCTCAACTCCAAAATCACAAACTTATCGTGACATCGTGCATAGTATACCCTGCTCAGATCTTAATCCTTTACGTTCTAACTTCTGCTTCACGTATCCATGCGTAAGCCGAACTTCATCATCAAAGCTCATGTTGATTGATTTGTACATGCGATCATTCTCTAACTTCCTTGACCTGCTTTTCAGCAAAAGCCAACAATTGATTCGTGAACAATTCAGCGTTTTCGCCGTCCAATCGTAATTGTAACGTTATACCTTCCATTTTCTACATCCTCTCAACTATGCGGGCAAGCATTTTTGTGATATAATGGTTTAAATTGTTTAAGTATGCGCCTGATTGCCGTCAGGTGCTTTTTGTTATTTTGAGAATGTATAAACACATCCCTGCGTTGCAAAATGCGTAACTCGCACCTATCTTGTGAATTGATATTCGTCTGTTTCCAGCAATCGCTCTTTCAGCAAGCTAGATAGTGGGTAGTTATAATTTCTTTCAAAATCAGCTATCTGCTGCTGCCGTTCCTCTGTTGTCAAAATGGTAAAATCCTCCTGTCCTCTGCGCTCTCTGGATATTTTAAAAGTCAAATCCTTCGCACCTTTCGCAACTCGACTAATCAGACTCCGAATCAAATACTTGTCTCATGTCCTTGCCGTCAGCGTTGGTTGTAAAATCGTCTTATCTCAGCATCAAGCAGGGTTGTATAAGAAATCCTTCTTCCACTGAGTTTGATCACCCCTTCCCAAAAATCAGTCCAAAATCGAGTGAAGTCAACTTTCTTCAGCAACCAGCATGCGTTACGCCGTTGTCCGTGCATCTGTTCGGTCAAAACACTCTGGATCTTCTGAAACATAGTAGGCGTCGCTCATGAATAGCACGCTCTTAGGATTGTTATTCGCTGAAGTCGATGTTCAACTCAGCATGTGGCAATCGCTAGATGTGTCTTTCACTCGACCAGGCTTTTCCAAATATGACCGTGTTGCCTTTACCGTCTTGAAAATAGTGCCTGCTACTCTAAGAGCGAAGTTCCTCGCCTCTTCATCCGTCTTTGCATTTGAAACCGTAGGTTTTAAAACTCGCATCCATCATGTCGCTAGACATCAAGCTATTGGTGCTAACGCGTCCGAATGTACTGCTCGAATTGACGAGGTGTAAGCTTCACCAACTTTCTGTTTGCTTGTTCCTTGCCGTATGCTTCTTCGTGACATTCAGGGCAAAACGTAGGCTAATCAGCCCTTTCCGTCCTTTAAGCTTGGACTGGTTGTTTGAACGTCCACCACGCAGCATCAGTGTTTTCTGAGCGATCTCTCTCGTTCACATAGTGGAGTGGTTCAAGTCCCACTGCATTCAACCCCCTTATCTTAGGTTCATCTATGCAATCTCAATGCATCAGCGATACGCCTATTTGGCCAGAAAGATGTTTCACCTTTGCGCTTTTAAAGTCAGGAAAAGAAACTACATGATTCACCTTATGACATCACGATGGTGATGCCCGTTCAGATTTCTGCTCACGCATGAGTTCTGTATAATAGTATCCACATCTCTTACTCAAAACACTATATATGTATTTGTTACATAGATATATTTGGTTAACAATGTATTTGTGCTTGTCTATCTATGTTATATAATCATTGTTGACTGGACCTCTCGCGTTTTGAGTCAGAAATGTCAATAGAGGGAGAAAATGATGCTCAAGGATTACAGCCTAGACCTGAAAAAGAGATTATCCTAATCCATAATTGGGATGATTTGGACCAAGGTTTTATTCAGGATGATCTAAAGTAATCCAGCATTTAGGAGGTTTGTGCAGTAGATCCTAAACTATATGTTGGCTTTCTAAAGATGAAATTACTTTCAGTAGTATAAGTGCTGGCTATACGGTTGAAGAACGTGAAGAATGAGCATTCTGGAGCATTTCATGATTTGCTATACACGATCACTTGCAAGATTTCAAGTCTGCTGCAATTTTCACACACCAATGAGTCTGTCGACTTGTTCGATGAGGCTTTTCTCTCTTTTCCACTATACGGATACTCGTTTTGGTCTCATTTCTTGACTTCCTTTCTAAAACGGCAACTTGGGATCATCGTATCTCTTAGAATGCAACCTACATAGCTATCCTGTATGTGTTCACTCCTTGCAGGCTTTTGCTGTGTTCTCCGACTAGCTCAGCCAGCAGGCATCTTCTAGCTCAGTCTCAATCAGATGCTGGCTGGGGATGTGCCCAGAGCTGAGGCTTACCCATTGCCCACACATTCCTTTCGATGAGCTAACCATGATAACCTCTTTTCCTTCTGAGTCTTTTCAGTCTGTCCTCAATCTCAAACGGTGCATCGATATCGTCCGAGATTCCTGACGTCCAATCGTGAAACAGTTTCCCAGGTCGTTTTCTGCGCGTGCGTCCTCTCATACTATGCATAAGAGTATTAGCAATTTTCAGCACATCTGAGTTCACTCGTCTTGATGTGTGGTCTTGATATTTATCTCAGTCTCCGATTGGCTGGATTTCTTTCCAGTTTCTTGACCTGTAATTTTTCCAGTTCCAGACTGGACTTTTTCCAGTTCTTTGACCTGTAATTTTCCAGTCTCGTGAATATGCAGACGATTAGGCTTTGATTAACTCCCTTTGTTTCGAACTTCCTTCAAGAGGCGCATCTTGCAAATCTCTTTTGCTTTAATTACAGTTTTTCGTCACAATTAAGTAAACCCACTAAACTGTTTATTTTGTGAAGTAAACAAATACGTCTCCGTTTTTATCGTGCCATTTATTTTGAATAGATAATGTCCGTCTATCAAAAATCAACATGTAGACTACTTTTGCTCCTCAGTGTTCAAACGTTTGTATTTCTTTCATCTAGCAACCATTGCGGAAATTGGCAAAAACATTGCTTTTTCACTGCTATTTTCAACTCTTTTCCTTTCTATTTTTCTCAATCTCTTTCTGCTATAATAAAAGCAGAAAGGAGGTGAATCCATGTCTTTAAGATAAAAGGGAATGGATGGGTTTTGAGAAAACCTCAAACAGTTATCTAAAAACGCTCAGAGCAGTTTCTAGGAACTCACAAATATTCTTTTGATGAAATATTTTCTGAAAGATTTGTGCGCGAAAAATTCGAATTTCACCAACATAGAAGATTTCTTGAAATCAAGTCCTGAAAACTTATTCTACCGCAGAAGAACTTGAAAAAGCAGATGAAACAACCTTAGACACATTCGTTTCAAATCAAAACCAAATTCTCCAGCTGGGAAAGAGATGCTGACCGAAGCTCAAAAAGCTTTACTTATCAGTCGCCTTGGTTTTTAATTCCAGTTCCATTTCATTTAGCCGTTGAACAGCAGCTTCTAGTTCTTCGGCTTTCTTTATCGACCTCTTTGAGCGGATTCTATAAAATCTGATAAATTTTCAATTTCGATAAACATCACTAAGATCGTTCCTTTTCTTATTTTTGTTTAACTTGTTAAACGTTCGCTTTATCTTTCACCTGCTTATTAAAAACTACTGCTAATTTTTGAAGTGTTCGAATTTTCACTGTTGACGACTGACCTGATTCAATCAAGTGTATTGTTGTTCGAGAAACATTTGACTTCTCTGCGAGTTCCTCTTGAGACATTTTCTCTTTCTCGCGCCATTTTCTTAAACGTTCTCCTTGCACGTTCCTACCTCCTTATTTTCTTTTTCTCTCCTCGCAATTCTGCTATAATGTAAGCAGAAAGGAGGGAACTTACTCTACTTTTTAAAAATTTTCAAAAACATTGAAAGTCCGCTAACTAATCCCAGCTAAATACCTCGCCCATAGTCTGTCATTAAGAATTTCAATAATTCAATTGCCTCTTCTTCGGTCATATACTTCACCCCCTTTTCAAATATGGTATAATCAAAATAAAAATGATTGGAGAAATCTTATGATATTTCAGTGAAACAGTAAATTCTTCTGTTTCTAGACCTGTAACCGTTGAAGACATTTGCCCAAATTGTAAAACCAACCAATCCAGATCTTGTAAACTCTTCTTATTTTTCTCTTGGAGAAAAATAAAACAAGCTTAGTATTAACATGTAGATGCTTAGGTTGTAAGCACTTTTGGACAGAGGAGTTTATAGCTACAAGATTTTTAATCAATGACTATACCGAAAAATATGAAATTGAACATATAAAAGTAATTCCTAATCTTCCAAGCGATATACCTATATCTGACGATGTAGAGATAGTTTCTCCGGTCGGTAAGCAAATCTATGTTCAAGCACTGAAAGCTGAACATGAACAATTAGACCACATTGCAGGCATCGGATATCGAAAGGCACTAGAGTTTTTTGTTAAAGATTTTTCTATTGTTACGAATCCTGACGATGAAGAAAAAATCACTAAAATGCCATTAAAACAAGTTATTGAAAAATATATCAAGGATGAAGATCTTAAAACATTTGCACTAGCATCTGCTTATATCGGTAATGACGAAGGCCATTATTATAGAAATAATCCTGATAAAGATTTTACAGACCTAAAGAACTACCTGCACGGAGTTATTCACTACATGGAAATGAAACTCAATTTCCTTGATGCTCAAGAACTTGTGAATCGTTCAAAGAAATCTTAGAGTCAATTTCATCCAACTTCTCAGCAATATATGTCACGGTCCTCAATATTTCATTGAGGGCTGTTCTTTCTAGTTCGTTCATGTTTACTCCTCTCTAGTTTTTAAAAGTCTCTAATTCTAGCACTTCGTAAAAATAGATCTTGGCAAAGTTTTTAGAGTTATAATACTCAATGTATTCTCTAATTACTGCACCATATCTCCGACGACTCTTGGATTGTTAGTTCTATAATGAGACTCGCTCAAGTCTCCGTTTGGACGCTCCTTGAACATTTTTACTGTTGCTGTCTTCATTTTTACTCCTTTCTATTTTTGCTCTTGGTTTTTTTGTTATCTTAAAGCTTGATTATAGTTTAACACGTTAAACAAGAAATGTCAAGCGTGTTAAACAAAATTTACTTTTTATTTAAAGGTGTAGTAATGGATTAAAACAATATATAGAAAGGAGCTTTTTATGAAAGTTAGGAGAATTACTAAAAATCGTATAGAACGGAGCTACAGTTATCAATGGATGCTTTTTGTGAATTGTCCGACTTAACGAAGGATATGATTTCTATGCTTGAAAAAGAATGAACATCCGAAGTCAAAAAGCCCATTATCCCATCTTATGAGGACGATAGAAAAATTTGCAAAAGGTATGCAAATTTCTGTAGAAGCTTTTGAATTGATAAAGCTTGATGATGATCAAGAAATTCAAATCAATTCTACCTCCTCATCTAAAAATCCATAGCTATCACCCACCCCCTCCCAGATGCTCCAGATTCGCTCACACAGCAGATAACGGATAAGGTAGTCAATTAATCCACCCAAACATCGTTCTACGGACGTCTGAGGAACTTTTGGAAAGTCAAAACGAAGAAAAAACGAAGGGAAACGAAGTGTCGGAAGTCATTCAGCTCTATAGCTACGACTACTACGACCACCCAGCTTCTGCAGGTACAGGCCAGTATTTGAACGATGTACGAGTGGAACGGATTGAGTTACCAGTAGATATCGATGCTGACTTTGTTATCCCGATCAAAGGGGACTCCATGGAACCTGACTATCACGATGGCGACCTGGTATTCATTCAGACCAGCGTAGACTTGAACGACGGTGTTATCGGAGTGTTCAACTATAACGGCGATGCTTATATCAAGCAGCTTGTCATTGACAAAGACCAAGCCTACCTACATAGTTTAAATTCTGCGTACAAAGATATGCCAATCACACCAGACACCGACTTCCGAATTATCGGTGAAGTTGTGAGTTGTATGAGGGAGAAATAAAAACCATAGCCGACGAAGTTATGGTTAAGGAAGAATATCAAGCGTTATTAAATTTAGAAAAGGAAAGTAAAAATGGATATTTAAAGAATCTTTTTGTCGTTAATCGTTTCTAACTTCAGGATTTGGTATTTGGTAGTTTTTATCAAAAAGCGCCCAAACAAAAAGAAATAGAAATATTTCAATCGCTGTTCTGATAGGCTCTCTTTTTATCATTGGAACTTTCTTAGCAGAGAATACAACAAAACTGAAACAACAAAACCAGTTACAACACAAACGGTCACATCATCTGAGAGTTCAGAGAGTACGGAAAAATCAAAAGAAGAAAAACTACTGAAACAAAAAGTGAAACAAGCACAACTCAAGAAATAAAAATGATGGCCCTAAATATACAGAAGCATCTAATACAGAATTTGCTAGTCATTTGACTACTGAAATTAATAATCAGTTAGCAAATACAGGTTATCAAGTTGTTGCTAAACCAGTAGGAAAAATGTCCTTTACTTGTATCTCCCTCAAGAAGCTAAATATTATTCCAAAGTAGAAATTCAACAAATTGCTGACAATCTGTACCAAATTAAAGAAAGTACTTTTAAAAATTGGGCGATAGAAAATGGCTATGATTTGGGTTCTACTACTCTCCCTAAGCTATATGTGAAAGTGGAAGATGATACAACTATTGCGGAAGAAAGTGGTGCCTTGAAAAATCAATGAAAGTAAAAGTAAATAACTAATTAAAAATCCCCTACACCTCGCCATCGCCAAATTTTGAGTGTGAGGCTTCAACTTTCCATGTGACAAGCAATGGAAAAGATGATAAAAAAATACAACTATAGTTTATCATAAATTCTACACCTTTTCAACTATGCGGGCAAGCAATCGAAAAGAAAGGACATTTTATGATAAAAAAATACATTACAAAAAAAGGAGAGACCAGATACCTCTTTCAAACATACCTGGGCATAGATCCAGCTACTGGAAAAGAAAAACGTACAACACGCCGTGGTTTTAAAACCATTAAAGAGGCTAAGGCTGCCGAACGTGATCTTCTCTTAGATGTTGAAGAAAATGGTTTTTCAAACAATGAGGATTTCCAGAACCCTACTTTCGCTGAAGTCGCTGAGTTATGGCTTGATAGCTTTAAAAGTACTGTAAAACCAACAACATATCAGAACGTTAAGAAAAAACTTAATGTTATGATTGACTCATATTTCACAGATATGAAGATTAAGCAGATCAGTGTCGCTTATTGTCAGAAGGTTGCTATCAAGTTAAGTAATCGCTATATCCTCTATTCCAATTACTACTCTGTCATTAGCCGTATTTTTAAGTATGCCGCTTCTCTTGACATCATTAAGTCAAATCCCTTAGACAAGATTATCAAGCCTAAAAATAAACCCTTAAAAGCCAAAGAGAACCACTATACAAAACAGGAACTAACAGATTTTCTTAAAGTTTACAAAGCAAATTGTAAGCCAGTCGACTACACTTTTTTCCACTTGCTCGCTTTTTCTGGATTGAGAACTGGAGAGGCTATAGGCCTCATGTGGTCAGATGTTGACTTTGAAAATAAACGGTTAAGCATTTCTCGCACGGCTGTCGTGATTGGCAAAAAACAAACTGTCCAGGATCCTAAAACCAAAAGGAGTAAGAGGATTATCACCTTAGATGATGAAACTCTGAATGTTTTGAAACTCTGGAAACGACAGCAAATAAAAGAATATTTCCAAGCTGGTGTGCCTTACAAACATGATTCGAATTATATTTTTACGAATGACATAGGGGGATGGCTTTTGGCTGCAACTATGAAAGTGAAGCTTAGCAGATTCTTTTGTAAACACAAAGATCTTAAAAAAATTTCGCCTCACGGATTTAGGCATACACATGCTTCTCTCCTCTTTGAAGCTGGTGTTACAGCGAAAATCATTTCAGATAGACTCGGTCACAATAATGTTCAAATCACCCTTGATATGTATACCCACATCAATGATAATCAACGTGTTGAAGTCGTTGACCAGCTCATGGATTTCATCCGCTCCAGCTAAAAGTAAAGTCGTATTCAATCTCGTATTCACTTTTGCTTAACACGCTAGA
>BNJS01000814.1_pt1 | contig 24779 bp, 34 predicted proteins | sample 8540461 | NCBI WGS metagenome assembly BNJS01 (sample SAMD00202454, study PRJDB9452) | human saliva metagenome | isolation source: human saliva | place: Japan | reverse complement strand
TTTTTGCGGAGCGTTACAACCCGTTTCAGGCAGACTGAAACGGGCGTTTGAGTTGATTACAAAAACGGATTTAGCGGCCGGCCATGCGCTGCAGCAGTTTTTCGCCTTTAGCTGAGTGGACAATCGCCATCGCCACGCACGGCCCGATGGCCAAAAGCCAGCAGCAGCCAGCCGAGCTTGCCGTGGGCGGCGTTGCCTAGATTGGACATCCACTCGATTTTTCTCCGCCGCCTGCGGCAGGGTGAATGGGCCGATTTCCGGGGTGGCGCGCGCCGCGCCGTACTGGCGATCAGGCCGACGGCCGGCACCGCCAGCATCAGCGAGATACAGCGCCAGATGGCGAGGTTTGACCACCAGCGAGGCCGTGCGGGCGTTTTTCAGGTTGGCCAGCATCCACACCACGCGCAGCAGAATCAGCAGCATCAGCAGCAGGCCGGTGGCTTTGTGGTAGGGCATCAGGTCGAAGTTTTTCCTGCGGAAAAAACAGCACCGCGCTGTAGTACATAAATACAAAACAGCAGCGCCATCGACCAATGGACGGCTCACCGAGCCGTAGCGTTCGAAAAAGTATCGGGTTTCATGTTTTCTTTATTTGTGGTTTTGCGAAGGCGCGGAGTATAACGGCTTTGCCGCCGCGCACAAAGAGCAGTTGCTCCAGCGGCGTTTCAGGCTGCTTGGGGGTACTGGCAGCCTGAAAGCTGGGCGGCGTTGGCGGGAATAAGGGTGTTGTTGCCTTTCAGGCTGCCTGTTGCGCCCTTTACGCGCGCTTTTTGCGCACAAAGGCGCGGACGATTTCCACCGCCATCGGCAGCACCGATACCACGATAATGCCGATAACCAGCAAGCCGAAATTCTGTTTGACCAGCGGCACGTTGCCGAAGGCTGTAGCCCAGATAGGTCAGAAGCAGCACCCACGCCAGCGCGCCGATGATGTTGTAGCGGATAAAGGTGGCGTAGTGCATCCGCCCCATGCCGGCCACAAAGGGGGCGAAGGTGCGCACCACCGGCACGAAGCGGGCGAGGATAATGGTTTTGCCGCCGTACTTTTCGTAAAAGGCGTGGGTTTTTTGCAGGTATTCGGGCTTGAACAGGCGCAGTTCGGGCGCGAAAAACAGCCGCGCGCCGAAGGCTTTGCCGATGGCGAAATTGACGGCGTCGCCGAGTATCGCCGCCGCCAGCAGCAGTGCGGCGATCAGGTGCACGTTCAGGCTGCCGCCGGAGGATGCGGCCACCGCGCCGGCGGCAAACAGCAGCGAATCGCCGGGCAAAAACGGCGTGAACACCAGCCCGGTTTCGCAAAAAACGATCACAAACAATACGGCGTAAATCCACACACCGTATTCGCCGGCCAGCGCCGCCAGATGTTGGTCGATGTGCAGCACGATATCAATTAGGGCGGAAAAAATACTGGGAAGCGGCACTTATCATTTCAGGCTGCCTGAAGTGGTTGGGGGCGCGCATTTTATCGGCAAAACCGCAGCTTGACCATTTTCAGGCTGCCGGCGCTTGAAAGCGGCGGCAAAAGGCGTTATTTTCCGCCATCACAAATTGTTTCACCGGAAAGGAAACTTTTAACATGTCTGCCAGCACCCTGCCCTTTTTGCCGTTATCCGCGCTGTCGGCGACGACCGCCACAGCTTTTTGCACGGCCAGTTTTCCAACGACATCAACAACCTTCCCGCCGGTCATGCCTGCTATGCCACCTAGCAACACCCCAAAAGGCCGCGTGATCGCCAACCTTTTGGCCTACAACGCCGGCGCGACGAAATCCTGCTGGCGCTGGCCGCCGATCTGGCGGAAACCGTGCTCAAGCGGCTGCGGATGTTTGTAATGCGCGCCAAAGTGCAGTTTGAAATCCTGCCCGACTACGGCGTGGCCGGCCTGCTGCCCGACGGCGCCGCGCCGCTGTTTCCCCGCCGAGCCGCAGCACCAGTTTCCCGCGCCCGACGGCCGCGCCCAGCTGCCGCACGGCGGCGTGATGCAGATTGCCCCGCCGCCGAGCTGCCGCTCGCGACGCCGCCGCCGAAACGCGCTGGCAGCAGCACGAAATCGCCAGCGGCTATCCGTGGATCTGCGCCGCCACCAGCGAAAGCTGCGTCGCCCAGATGCTCAACCAGCACACCATCGGCGGCATCCATTTCCGCAAAAGGCTGCTACCCCGGCCGAAGTCATCGCCCGCGCCCAATACCGCGGGCCAGGTCAAACGCGGGCTGGCGATTGCCGAAAACGCCGCGCCGCAGCAGGCCGGGCGGCAAAGTGCTCAATAACGGCGAAGAGGCCGGCAGCGTGCTCAACAGCGCCGGCAGCCTGATCCTGCTGGTAATCAAGCATTCGGCTGCCGGCGCCGAACTGGCCGACGAACAGGGTAATCCGTTCACCGCCAGCCATTATTTCTTCGCCACCGGCGAGACGGAAGAATAAGATGCCGCTGCGCCTGATCCGCCGCCGGCGCTAGCGCCCCCAAAGCGCACGGCGCACGCAAAGGATGCTCAATTTGTGGCCGCCGCTCTTGTTCAGCGGCATCCGCATCACCCATCTGGCCGACGACTTCACCCGCATCCGCGCCAAGCTCGCCAGCTGGCGCAGCACGCAAAACCTGCACGGCAGCCAGTTTGGCGGCAGCCTGTTTGCCATGACCGACCCGATCTACTCGCTAATGCTCAACGGCATTTTCCACGGCCGCTGCTATGTGTGGGACAAGGCCGCCGAAATCGAGTTTGTCAAACCCGGCCGCGGCGCGGTTTATCTCGACTGCAGCATCAGCCGCGACGAAATCGCCGCCATCGAAGCGGCAATCGCCGGCGGCGGCAAGCACCTGCCGGAGTTCACCGTGCGGGTGTACGACGATCACGGCGACACCGTCGCCCTGGTGCGCTCGCGTGGTTTGCGTGCGCCTGAAAAAGAGCTGCGCCCGCAGGCGGGGACTAATCCGCTGCAGGCAGCCTGAAAACCTTTCAGGCTGCTTTTTTCAGGCTGCTTTTTGGCAAACCGGGCAGCCTGAAAAGCCACCGTCTATAATCCGCCCTGTCCCAAGCAGCCTGAAAAGCCGTTTTCTGCCGCTTTCAGGCTGCTTTTTATTCACGGAGTATCGCTAATGAACTGGTCGGACATTCTGATTCTCAGCCACTTTAGTGCTCACCCTAACCGTTGCCCTGCGCGTGATTTACGCCCGCCGCTCCGGCAGCGCCGCGCTGGCGTGGCTGGCGCTGTTGTTTGCCTTCCCCGTATTCGGCGTGCTGCTGTATCTCTTAATCGGCGAGCCGCGGCTCGGGCGCGGGCGGGCGGTGCGCCAGGCCGAGCTTTTTAGCCTTTTCACGATGCCTTTGCCGACCGTTTTATGCCGCCGCAAACCCACCGAGCCGGCGGAAAAACGCTTCGCCCAGCTGGCGCATCTGGTGCGCATCAGTAGCAGCCATCCCGTTACCGGCGGCAACCGCGTGCGCCTTTTGTCCGATACCGACGAGATTCTGCAGTCCTTGCCGCCGACATCGACGCCGCGCAGCACTGCTGCCTGATGGCGTTTTATATTGTCGATGGCAGCGGGCGCGTTGCCGCCGTGCTCGAAGCGCTGATGCGCGCGGCACAGCGCGGCGTGCGCTCGCCAGCTCTTGGCCGATTCGCTGGGCAGCGCCGCCTTCTGGCGCTCCGGCTGGCCGGCGCGGCTGCGGCAGGCCGGCGTCGAAGTTACCCCGCCCTGCCCTTTTGCCCTGTGGCGCTCGCTGTGGGTGCGCAGCGATTTGCGCAACCACCGCAAGATTCTGGTTTACCGACTACCGCACCGCCTACACCGGCAGCTACAACCTGGTCGATCCGCGCCTGTTCAACAAAGCGCCGGCGTCGGCGAATGGGTCGATGCCGTGCTGCGCTGCAGTGAAGGTCCCGCCGCCCAAGAGCTGGCAGCGGTGTTCTACGGCGACTGGGCGGGCGAAACCAACCGCAATCTCGACGAAACCATCACCTACCTGAGCCGCTACACCGCCGAAATGCCCGATTTCGCCCCTGCCGCCGGCAGCACCGCCAGCGGCCGCCAGCTGCAGGTACTGCCTTCCCACCCCGGCGGCGACACCTCGCTGGTTTACGACGTACTGACCAACGCGCTCAATATCGCCCAAGAAAGCGTGTTGATCAGCACCCCCTATTTCGTACCCGACGAAGCCCTGCTCAACACCCTGATTACCACCGCCCGCCGCGGCGTGGACGTTACCCTGATTATGCCGCGCCGCGTCGATTCATCGATTGGTGCGCTACGCCGCCGCAGCCTACTACCAGCCGCTGCTGGCCGCCGGCGTCAAACTGCGGATGTTCGACGGCGGCCTGCTGCACACCAAAGCCGTGCTGGTGGACGGCCGCTTCGCCCTGTTCGGCACCGTCAATATCGACATGCGCAGCTTTTATCTCAACCTCGAAGTCAGCCTGATGGCCTACGGCAGCGACACCGCCGCCGACATCGCCGCGCTGCTGCAAAGCTATCTGGCGCACAGCGAAGCACTCGACCCCCAGCGCTGGCAGCAGCCGCCGCCCCTGCGCCGCTTCGCCGAACGCTGCGTACGGCTGGTCAGCCCGTTGTTGTAATTGCCGGCGGCAAGGGCAGCAAAAAGGCGGCCTGAAAATAAACCAACCACCTGAAAAGCAGCCTGAAGCCCAAAGCAGCCTGAAAACCGCAAAAATCCCGTAGGTCGGATTCTCGAATCCGACAGCCGGCCACAAGGGCGGCATGCGGTAAAGCAGGAAATGTCGGATACAAGTATCCGACCTACACTCTGCGGCGCACTCCTACACGCCCCCAAGCAGCCGACAAACCGGACGAAAAAAGGCTGCCTGAAATTTCAGGCAGCCTTTGCGTTGCAGACAAGCGCGGCGGTTTAAAAGCGCAGGCCGGCGCGAATGCCGAAGGCGTGCGTGCGACCGCTGGACGAATCGAAATGTTGGCCGGCATGGTCGCGGGCATGGGTTTTGTAATGTTCGTAGCGGTAATAAGGGCCGAAGGTCAGCGCCAGATTCGGGGTGAATTGTTTCTGCGCATCCACACCCAATCCTAGGTCATAGCTACTGCCCTTGTACGTTTCATCGGGTATGTTGTAAGCCTGCGACCATTTGGTTTCAGCGCGTCGGCGCAGGCTGACCTGCGCTTCGCCCCAGGGCGTGATGCTCCAGCCGCCGCCCAAAGTCCCTGCTCGTATTCCGCCTGCGCTTTCAGGTACAGAGTGCCGTTGATTGCCGTCCACGGTATTCGGGAGCATGGACGGTGCGATGTGCGCGGGCTTTTTATCGCTGACTATAGCTATAGCCCAAGCCGCCGCCCACGCGCAGGCCGCCCTGCTTGAAGCCGGACGGGGAATACAAATAGCCCGCATACAGGTCGATGTTGTCGGCTTTGCCGCCGTCTATCAAGGTTAAGCCGTTATGCTTTAGAATCAGTAGCTGTGGCGGGCATAGCTCAATTCGGCACGGACGGCGTGCTGCTGCGCCAGCGGGATGTCGGCACGGCCGCGCAGGGTAAAGACTATCAGAACTGGCTTTGCCGCCATCGTTGCCTTTTTGGTTGCCATGCTCGTAGCCGGTGGTAACGGTATAGCGCCCGTCTTTAATCGGGTGCAGCGGGGTTCTTGGGAATCGGGCGCGGCGGATGCGGCGGCGGCGAAGGAAAAGGATGGAAAGGGCGAGTAGGGTTTTCTGCATAATTCGGTCTCCTTGGAATGGGGATTGAACGATGCTGCAAAAGCCCGAAAAAGGGCTGCACAGCGGGGCTGCAGCGGGGGCTGCACAGCGGGGGCTGCACAGCGGGGGCTGAGGCGGCAAACCTGCCTGCGGCGGTTTGCCGCCGCAGCCGAACGCATTATCAATCATCCGAGCCTAGACTTACAATTCTAGCGGCAGGGTTTTGCCTTTATTAACAAAAGTTGCCGAAAACAGGCGCAGCCCGCTCCGCCTGCCGCAAAAAGGCTGCCTGAAAAATGAATTTCAGGTAGCCTGCCCATTTAACAACTGTATTTTTTCACCCCGTCGGGTAAAAATACAGTTGCTCGTATGTTGCGGGGTGGCATACCGTGCAGCAAAACGCAGCCTGAAAACCGTTTGTGCGGTTTTCAGGCTGCTATGTACCGCACAAACGGCAGGGCAGGACTTTCAGGGCTGTCTGAACGTGCCGACGGATGCGGCGGGGTTTAGAAATCGAAATCGACCAAAACCGCCGCCGCAGTCTTGTTCGCGCCAGCGCTGCAGCAGCAGGCGGTGGGGCGTGGCGGCGGCGGCGCCGGTTTCGATGCGGCTGATACGGTCGCAGCGGAAATGGCGGAAGTCGCCGCGCAGGCAGCACCAGGCGGCGAGCAGGCGCACGCCGCGGTCGCCGAAATAGCCGACCGCCACCGGCTGGACTTGGCGGCGGCTGGCGCGCCCTTCGGCGTCGGTGTAGTCAAAACACAGGTAACAGCCGCTGCCGAGCGCGGCGCGGATATGCTCCAGCACCTGCGCTTCCTGCGGCGTGCAGCCGGTATCGGCAAGCGGATAGAGCGCCATGTTTTCCAGCTCGGCGGCGGCGGCCGGCGGAATCAGGGCGCGGATTTTTCCAGCGCCGAGCAGGCGGCTTCGCCGGCGCCGCCCTGACGCGCCGCCCAGCGTAGGCCGAGCAGCAGCGCGGCCAATTCGTCCTGCCCAAAGGCGGCCGGCGGCATCAGCCAGCCGCCGCGCCATTCAAAACCGACGCCGGCTTCGCTGCGGATGTCGGCACCCTGCGCGCGCAGCAGGGCGATGTCGCGGTAAACGGTGCGCACGCTGATTTGCAGCTCGGCAGCCATTTCTGCGCCGGCAGCGGGCGGCGGCTGCGGCGCAGCAGGTCGGACAGTTGCAGCAGGCGTTGAGTGCAGCTCATGGGGTCGGGTGGTGAAATAGGAAACGGAACGGGCGGACGCTTATTCAGGCTGCTTTGGCCGGCAAGGCAGCCTGAAAGGTTGTAACCAGCCTTGTAGAAAAAAACGGTGGTTTGGTGCGCGGTGCGCACCCTACAAAGATGAAACGCTACAAAACGCTATGGCGGAATGAGCACATTTTGGGTGTACGGTGCGCCCCTATAAAAATCGGGCGTAGGGTGCGCACCGCGCACCGGAAAGCTCGGGCGGCACGCGAACGGCAGAACGATCCAACAACACTCGCAAACAACATCCGGCAGGCACACCAATACCCGCCGCCAACAGCCCAAACCCGCTTTTCAGGCTGCCTGTTTGTTATTCTGCCGGCGGCAGGCCGAAGTGGCGGTAGCTCAATTCGGTGGCGACGCGGCCGCGCCGAGGGTGCGCTGCAAAAATCCCTGCTGGATCAGATAGGGGTTCGATTACGTCCTCGATGGTGTCGGGACTCTCGCCGATGGCAGCGGCGACGTTTTCCAGGCCGACGGGGCCGCCGCCGAATTTGAAGAGCACGGCTTCGAGAAATTTGCGGTCCATCATGTCCCAGGCCGACGGCATCGACATCGAGCATCGACAGCGCGGCATCGGCCACGGCGGCATCAGCGCAGCCGCCGTGTTTGACTTCGGCATAGTCGCGCACGCGGCGCAGCAGGCGGTTGGCGATGCGCGGGGTGCCGCGGCTGCGGCGGGCGATTTCCAACGCGCCGTCTTCATCGAGCGCCATTTGCAAAAGTTCGGCCGAACGGGCGACGATGGTCGATAAATCGTCGGCGCGGTAAAACTCCAGGCGCGAAACGATGCCGAAGCGGTCGCGCAGCGGGTTGGTGAGCATGCCGGCGCGGGTGGTGGCGCCCACCAGCGTGAAGGGCGGCAGGTCGATTTTCACCGAGCGGGCGGCGGGGCCTTCGCCGATCATAATGTCGAGCTGGTAGTCTTCGAGCGCGGGATAAAGTATTTCTTCAACTACGGGGCTGAGCCGGTGGATTTCGTCGATAAACAGACATCGTGCGGCTCGAGATTGGTGACAGCGCCGCCAAATCGCCGGCACGCTCGAGCACCAGGCCGCTGGTCTGGCGCAGGTTGACGCCCAATTCTTTGGCGATGATGTGCGCCAGCGTGGTTTTGCCCAGCCCGGGCGGGCCAAACAGCAGGGTGTGGTCGAGCGCTTCGCCGCGCGCGCGGGCAGCCTGAATAAAGATTTCCAGCTGCGATTTGGCCTTGTGCTGGCCGATGTAGTCGGCCAGCGTTTTCGGCCGCAGAGCGCGTTCAAGCTGCTCTTCCTGGGCGGACATTTTTCTGCGCCGCCACCATGCGCGGCGCGGCGTGGGAAATAAGGTTATCGGTTTTCGAGCATAGGGATTGGGCTTTGAGCAAGGCAGCCTGAAAACGGGAAAACGGCTGTTCATGCTGCCTGAAACGGGAAAAACGGGCAAAACCGCCTTTCAGGCTGCCTGAAAGGCGGCAATCGGATTCAGCTGCCGGCCACGGTCATCTTGCCGACCAGAATCGAGCCGACGCGGTTGCCGGCGCGCGGCAGGGCATCGTCGGCAATGCCTTCGATGGCGGCAAACATTTCCTGCAGCCGGCCGGCCACGGTAATGCCGCTGACCGGATGAGCAATCACGCCGTTTTTCACCCAAAAAGCCGGCGGCGCCGCGCGAATAGTCGCCGGTCAGGGTATTGACGCCCTGCCCCATCAATTCGGTAATCAGCAGGCCGCTGCCCATCTGCCGCAGCAGATCTTCGCGGCCGGCGCAGGTGGCTCCGAGCACCAGATTGTGCGCGCCGCCGGCGTTGGCGGTGGTCTGCATGCCGGTTTGCGCGCGCTGTAGCTGCCGAGAAAATAGCCGCGCACACTGCCCTCTTCGATTACGAAGCGCGGCGCCGTGGCCACGCCCTCGCTGTCGAAATAGGTGCTGCCGAAACGGCGCGGCAGGTGCGGCTCTTCGCGCAGATTGACGAAATCAGGAAAAATGCGGCTGCCGATGCTGTCGCAGAGAAAACTGCTGTGGCGGTAGAGCGCGCGCTGCCGCTGAGGCGCGCCGACCAGATGGCCGATCAGGCTGCCGGCCACGGTGTGGTCGAACAGCACCGGATAGCTGCCGGTGGGCACGCTGCGGGCGCCGGGACGGGCAACGGTGCGCTCGGCAGCGTTGCGGCCGATGGCGGCAGCAGCCCTGAAGTTCGGCGGCATCGCAGGACATATCGAACCAATAATCGCGCTCCATGCCGCCGGCATCTTCGGCAAGCACGCTGCAGAAAATGCTGTGGTGGCTCACCTGCTGGTGGCGCAAAAAGCCGTGGCTGCTGCCGTAGGCAAACTGCGAGTGGCTGCTTTGCACGTTGGCGCCTTCCGGAATTGCCGATGCGCGCGTCAAAATCGAGCGCCGCCGCTTCCGCAGTTGGTCGCCAGCTCGAGCGCCTCGGGCGCTGCCGACATCCCATTCGTGGTATTTGTCCAGATCGGGGTGTCGGTGGCCATCAGATCAGCATCAGCCAGGCCGGCATGGGGTCTTGCGCGGTGTAGCGGGCGATGTCCAGGGCAGCCTGAACGGTGCCGGCCAGCGCCTGTTCGGAAAAAAGTCGGCGGTGCTGGCGCGGCCTGCTCTGCCCCAGATACACGGTCAGATCCGGCGATTTGTCCTGGCGGTGCTCGATCTGGTCGGTTTCGCCCAGCCGCACCCGTACGCTCAGCCCCACTGATTCGCTAACGGCGGCTTCGGCAGCCTGCGCGCCCTTGGCCTTGGCCAGCGCCAGCGTGCGCGCCACTACGTCGCTAAGGTCGGATGCTGTGTGTTGGAACATCATGGTTCTCGGGTCGGGATATCAAGGAAAGGGCGGCATTTTAACCGTTTTCAGGCTGCCTTGCGCCAAAAAGCGACAAAGCGGCGCTTTTGCTATATGATGCGCGGCTTTATCCGCCACAGCAGCCTGAAAAATGGATACGCACCAAGACGACGAATGGGTCAGCAAGACCGCCAAGAAAAAACAGATGAACGAGTTGCAGGATTTGGGCATGGAGCTGACCCGTCTTTCTGCCGACACCCTGAAAAATCGGCCTGCCGGAAGAATTGAGCCGAGGCGGTGCGCGAATACCGCAAAATCACGTCCAACGGCGCTTTGAAGCGGCAGAGCCGGTTTATCGGCCGCCTGATGCGCGACATCGACCCCGCCCCATCCGCGCCTTATCGGCGCTCAAAGGCGAAAACCAGGCGCATAACGCCTTTGCAGCGGGTCGAACAGGGCGCGTAGCCGATCTCTTGGCGAGACGATAACGCGCTCACCGCCTTTATCGCCGAGCACCCGGCAGCCGACGCCGGCGTGCTGCGCACCCTGATCCGCAACACGCGCCAAAAGAGCAGGAGCAGGCCAAAGCCGCCGAAAAACTTCCGCGCGCTGCTATCAGGAACTGAAACGGCTGATGCAGCCTGAAAGCGCCATCGAGCCGAAAAATGACGACCAAGAGTCCCTAATCAAGAGTTTCAGGCTGCCTGAAAACCGTTTTGCCGTTTTTCCTTTTCAGGCTGCCTGACAGCCATGCCGCGACAATGAAAAACACGTTAAAAATGCGCCCTCTCATATCCCTTTTCCGCACCGCCATGTTCCATCTGAGTCGAAAAATACCGCAAACCTTCCCAGTTTCTGCTCAGCTGCATCGCCCTATCGTTTGTCGGCTTCAGCGCCGTCAGCCTGACCAGCCTGGGCAGCGGCAACTACATCGTCAAATCGGCGAGACCATCACCCGCGAAGATCTCGACCGCGCCCTGCACAACACCCGCAACAGCGGCGGCGGCAGCCGCGAAGAAGTGTTCAAGCGCTGCTCAGCAGGCCTATCTGCTCGAAGGCGCGAAAAATGGGCGTGGCGGTTTCCGACGAACAAATCAAGCAGATGATTGTGGACGATCCCAACTTCCACGACAAAACGGCGACTTCAGCCCGCAAATCTTCAGCAACTTCCTGCAAAGCAACCGCATGGGCGAAGGCAGTACACCGACCGCCTGCGCGACCAGTATCGACTTTCGCCCTGCAGAAAATCTTTGCCAACGGCAGCATTCGCCCGATACCCAGGTGGCGCAGTTTGCCCGCAGCGTTGCCGCCGCGCCTCACCATCCATCTGGCGGTGGCCGACGAAAACGCCTTTGCCGATAAAGTTATGGTAAACGACGCCGAACTGCAGAAATTCTACCGCGCCAACCAAAAAGCCTACCGCCAGCAACCAGGCGGTGAAATACCAGTATCTGCTGCTGTCGCCGAAAATACTGGCCGAGCGCGAAAACGTGAGCGATGCCGAAATCGACGAAATCTTCAAGCAGCAGCAGGACAAACTCATCCACCCGCCGCGTCAGCATGATTATAGTGCCGATTCCGGTAAAAGGCGGTGATGCCGCCAAAGCCGCCGCCCGCGCCGAAGCCGAAGCCGCGGCACAAAGCCGCAAAAGCCGCGCCGAGCAGTTTGCCGCCATCGCCCAGCGCTTCTCAAAGACGGCAGCGCCAAAGCGGCAACATCAGCGACATCAGCCAAAAACAGCACGCTGGAAAAACCGCTGGAAGACGCAGTTTCGCGCTAAACAAAGCGAAGTCAGCGCGCCCTGATCGAAGGCAGCTTCGGCTACCAGTCTTCCAAAGTGAACGACATCCTCGACAACTCCTGCCCTGCTGCCGTCAAACAGCGCATCGCGGGGACTTGAAAGAGAAAGCCGTCAGTCGCTGACTGCGCGAAGGGCTGGGCGACTATGTGATCAACAACAGCAGCGAGGCTTGAAAGCGCCGCCGAAATTCGGCGTGCCCGCTGCAAAGCGGCGGCGACTGGCTGACCCGCGCCGGCAGCCGCCGAGCAAAAGCTGCCTGAAGCGGTAATCGAAGCGCTGTTTGGCAGCGACGTTTTCGACAAAAACACAATTCCGACCCGATTAGCGCCGCCGACGGCTCGGTATGGAGTGCTGCGCGCCAGCGAAACCCGCCCGCGAAGCGCAGCTTTCATTCGAGCAGGCCAAAGAGCGGGTGAAGGCCGACTACATCCGCTCGGAAAGCCGCCGCCTGGCCACCGGCACAACAAAAACTAGCTCGCCGGGCTGCAGGCCGGCAAACAGCCGCGCTCCAGCTGGATCGCAAACCCCGCAGCCGGTGATGCCCGAGCAGCTGCGCGGCATGATGCCGCCAGCCGACTATCTGGCGATTATGAAAGCCCAGCCCAAAGACGGCAAAGCGCCTACGCCCTGCTGCAGGGCACCGGCATGCCGCAGCTGGTCGAAGTGCAGTCGCTCTCCGAAGTCAAACCCAATGCCGAAAGGCGCCGCCATCAAGAAAGCAGCTGGCGGTTATCAAGGCAACACCCTGATTGAAGCCTATCTGCAGAAGCTGCGGCGGAGATTCCCGCCAAGCAGGGCGGACAAAAGCTCGAGACCAATAAGCCCTTTTCAGGCTGCCTGACATCCCAGGCAGCCTGAACGCGAAAACAGGGCCGTCCACGCCCTTGCAGGCAGCCTGAAAGCGCGGCTTCAGCGAAGTTAAAAGCTCAACCCGCCACACAAGGGAACACCCCACCATGCCGATCATCCGCACCATCGAAGAAATCCGCCAATGGCGGCGCAGCCACGACAGCGTCGCCTTCAGTGCCCCACCATGGGCAATCTCCACGCCGGCCATCTGGCGCTGGTGGCGCAGGCCAAACAGGCCGAGCGCCACACCGTGTCAACATCTTCGATCAACCGCCTGCAGTTCGGCCAGGGGCGAAGACTTCGGCCGCTACCCGCGCACCCTGAAGCCGACGCCGAGACGCTGCGCGCAGCCGGCGTCGATGTGCTGTTCTCGCCCCCGACGAAGCCGAACTCTACCCGCGCGTTGCCACAGCGGTACCGAGGTCGGGCCGCCCAACCTGCAAGACGAGATTGTGCGGCACCTTCCGCCCCGGCCACTTTCGCGGCGTCGCCACCGTCGTGTGCATAAACTCTTCAACATCGTCAGCCCGACACCGCCCTGCTCGGCAGGGACTACCACAGCTGGTGGTCATCCAGGAGCATGGTCGATGATCTCAAGCATCCCGTGCGCATCATCCCCGTCGATGCCGGCCGCGCCGCCGACGGCCTCGCCCTCAGCCGCAGCCAATACCTCAGGCCGAAGAGCGCGCCGAAGCCGCAGCTCTACCGCAGCCTGCAGGCCGTGGCCGACACCGTGCGCGGCGGCGGCCGCGACCACGCCGCCCTCGAAGACAGGGCACGCCGCGGCCTGGCTTCGCGCGGCTGGCAGGTGTGGACTACATCGAAATCCGCGCCGCCGGCAGCTGAACACCGCCCGCGTCGGCGACAAACACCTGGTCGTCCTCGGCGCCGCCCGCCTCGCGCACCCGCCTGATCGACAATATCGAATTCAGCATACGAAGACTAAACCGCCGGCCTAAAGGCGGCCTGAAAGCGTTTTGGCCTTTTCAGGTTGCATCAAACTTTCCGGACTGCCCGAAGCGGCAGCCTGAAAGCCCAAAAGATACCGGCGCGATGCCGGCCGGCAATCAACAACACGCTTGTTGTGTCGCACGCCGACAAAGCCAAGCAGCAACCCTGAAAACCGTATCCGCGTTTTCAGGGCTGCTATCATGCAAAACCGACTTTCAGGCTGTCTAGCCTATCTTCCAGCAAGGCGTGCTGGGTTTTGAACCCAGCATTTTCACAACGTGGCTTGTTGTGTCGCGCCGACAGCCGAACAAAAAGCAGCCTGGCTGGGTCCTGAGACCCAGCCTACGTTTCTTTTCAGGCTGCTTTTTATGCGTAAAACCGACTTTCAGGCTGCCCTAGCCTATTTTCCAGCGTATCGAGAAACGGCGGCCAAAGCCGGTCAGCACGCTGACAGTCGTCGCGGATAGCCAGCGCGCGGATGCGGCGGTTGCCGTACAGCATCAGCGCCAGCAGCGCGATCATGGCGCCACGCCGAAACCGAGCGACATCAGCAGCGGAATCTTGCTTTTCCGCCAACAGCAGCAGCAAAACCGCCGCCAGCGCCAGTGCCGCCATCACCGATGCGCGGCGCCGGCAGCAACGACACGCCGGCAACAAACAGCCGCCGTTGCGCTGCAGCCAGATTTGCGCGGCGGTGACAGCACGCGCCAAAACAATCAAAACCGGCGCTTTCTCGTCCAGCCACGCAAAACAGCACCGGCGCAAAAATAAAAAACAGCACCATCACCGCGGCCGACAGCAAGAGCGCCGCCGACGCGTCAATACAGATTACGCTTTTGCCTTCTTCCGCCGCAGTCTCAGCCGCGCAACGGATGCAGCGGCAGGGCAACGCGCGCCGGCAGCAGAGCGCAGACTTTCGCCGCCGCGCCGCCAACGAGCCTTACGCCGGCTCGTCGCTGGCGGGGGTTTGGTAGGATTAAAGTCGTTCATGCCCATCTTCCCAAGGCAGCCTGAAAACTATTTCTGCCACTGATCACATTAACAAACTCATACAGCCCGAACTCGGACAGCTCGCGGCCGAAGCCGGAATCTTTCACGCCGCCGAAGGGCAGGCGCAAATCGCTGCTGGTGTGGCGGTTGACAAACACGCTGCCCACTTCGAGCCGCGCGGCCATGCGCTCGGCCAGCCGGTATCGGCGGTAAAGATGCCAGCGCCCAGGCCGTAGGGCGTGCTGTTGGCGGCGGCCACGGCGGCTTCGGCATCGGCCACGCGGATAATGCCCAGCGCGGGGCCGAACACTTCTTCGCGCCACATCCGGCAGCGCGGGTTGAGCCGGTCGATAAGGGTGGCGGGGTGAACCAGCCCGGTGCCGTTTCCGACTGCGGCGGCAACGCCGCCGCCAGCAGTTTGGCGCCGTGCGCCAGCGCATCTGCACTGGCGTGCACGCGCTCGCGCAAATCGGCGCGGTGCGCGCGGCGCGCAAGCGTGGTTTCAGGCTGCATCGGGTCGCCGCTTTTGAGTTTGGCGCATTCGGCCAGCAGCGCGGATAAAGTCGTCGGCCACGCTGTCGCACACAATCAGGCGCTTGGCGGCGTTGCACGACTGGCCGGCGTCGCGGAACGCGAATGGCAAGCTGGCAGCGGCGGCGGCCAGATCGGCATCGGGCAGGACGATAAGGGCGTTGCTGCCGCCCAGCTCGAGCACGCATTTTTTCAGGTGTTTGCCCGCCAGTGCGGCCAGATGGCGGCCGGTATCGGTGGAGCCGGTAAAGGCCAGCGCGTCGCAGACGGCCAGCGCGGCTTCGGTGTTTTCGTGCGCCAGCCACGCCGCTTCGAGCGGCAGATCGCCGGCCAGATCAAACAGCGCCGCGCTCACCCGCGCAACGCTGGGGGCGGGTTTGACCAGGCAGGCATTGCCCGCGCACAGGGCGGGCACAGCGAAACGCAGCACCTGCCACACCGGATGGTTCCACGGCATCACCGCCAGCACCACGCCCAGCGGCGCAGGGAAACGCCGCTGATGCTGGCTGGGTAGCGATGGTTTTGCCGGCGAGAAACTGCGGTGCGAGCTTGGCGTAATAGCGGATCAGCGCCAGCGATTTGTCGATTTCGGCTTCGCACTCGCGCAGGCAGCGGCCGACTTCTTCGCACACCATCGCCGCCAAACGGCTTTTGTTGGCGGCCAGCCGCTCGGCAAAAAGCCGCCAGCTACGCAGTGCGCTCCGGTGATTTTCAGCGCAGCAAATTCGCGCTGCGCGCTTTGAGCGCGCAACAACCTGGCGCACGGTGTGTTCCGGGCGTGTCGGCGGCTCGGGTGTAAAGGACGTCGCCGTAACGGTGTGGATGCTGGTAAACATGGTTTCAGGCTGCCTGAGAGGATTAACAGGGTATGGAGCCAGATCGGCGGCGGACGCAGCGGGATCGGATGCGGCGGCGGATGCCGAGTACCGCAGCGGATCAGGCGTTTCAGGCTGCCTGACAGGCAGACGCAGCCACGGCGGGGCAAAAGCTACCGCCATCTGCCGGCGGCCGGTAAAACATACCGAAACCGATCAGGCTGAACGCCATCAGCGAAAAGACCGCCGGAGCATCAGGCGGGTAAACAGACGTTTTTCGCCGGCGTCGCCAGCAGGGGGCAATCAGCCCTGATCAGTCCGATCGAGCCGACAATCAGTCCGCAGTACCAAAACGGTGAAAATTTATCCATAGTATTTGTCCGGTGCGGTTGGCAAGGCGGCAGATGGTGGGCAAAAGCGACCAGCCACCACAAGATGAAGCAGCCTGAAAGCTGTTTACGGTTTTCAGGCAGCCTTAGTACTAGTGAAACAAAATAGGAAAGATACAAGGCAGCAAGCCGCAGACAGTACCAGGTAGTACGGCAAGCGCACAGCAACGCCATAGATTTTCTATTTTGTTCCACTATTTGATGGCATTGTCCTGCGGGGCGGTTCCTTGGGAAAATTTGTATCCACATGGGAAGCACAGAAAATTTTTGGGCTTTATTGTCCGAACGGATGGGCTTTTCGGCAGGAGATAGCGGCCTGCCGCATGGTAGCGGGCGACATACCGCACGGTTTTGATATTTTTCTTCGAACCCGCCTGCTGCCACCGTAATCAGCGGCGATGGCGGCCTCGCCGTTGCCGCCGTGTTTCTGCAGCGCATCGTTGCCGTGCGCGTAAAGGCTGCGCCCACCATGCGGCATCAAAACCGGGCTGCCGGTTTGCTTTCCCCTGTTTCGCAATGCCGCCCATTCTTCCGTATCGGCAAATTTGCGCAATCGCTGTTCGCGCTGATTTTGCCCGCTGTCGCGATACCATCAGCACCAGGAGCAGACCGGAGCGTAACCTGCGCCGTTTCGCTTTCTTCGGCAACAAAACCCCATTTGTCTTTGCCGAACTGCTCAAACCGCCAATGTTGCGGCGCATCGCCGAACGTGCCCAATCTCCGTTTCGGCCGCCGCAGCAGCCGCCAGCCGCCCGATTCTTTTTGAAGACAAACAGGCCAGCCATGCCTTTGTCCGGATGGTTTCGCTTGGTTGCTGGCTGTCTGCGCCTGATGTCCTGCCTGTAAACAGCAGATAGGCTGTTTGCCCTGTGCCGTGTCCGTTTTGGCCTGCGCCTGTCTCATGCAGTGATATACGCCGGTTTCTGGTTGTACGCTTTTGCGGTTGAAACAGCAGTGCACCCATATCGGCGTATTGCGGATAATACTGCGCCACGATTTGATCGGGTGTTTGGGCAAAAAGTGTTTTGCAGGCAAACGGTACGGCTGCCATGGGTATCATCATATCAGGCTTCTCCAAGGGTATGCCGTTTTGCTGCTTTATCATCAGGCGGCCTGAAGGTAAAAACCGTTTTCAGGCTGCCTATTCGCTAACATAATATTCCACTTCATGCGCTACGTCGTAGCCGGGGATTTTAGTTTGCCGAGCAGGCGGCGGATAACAGCTTCGGGAACGCTGTGTTCGCGCTGTTTGCTTTTGGCGCAACAGCTGCGGCCAGGGCACTTCCAGATAGAGACGACGTGGATGCGGGCGCGGTAGTCGGCAAACAAGCTTTGTCCATTTGCCGCGCAGCTCGCGGGTAAGATTGAGTGGCGTTGAAGACGAAGTCTTGGCGCGCGCGCAGGTAGTGGCGGGCTTGTTCTTTGGCGAAGTTGGATAACGCGGCCGGCGGCTTTTCGTCAGCGGGGTCTATGCGGTGGGCGCGGCGGATGTCGTCGAGCGAGAGTACAGGCGGTTTTGGGGAAGCGTTGGGCGATGTGGTGTCTTTGCTCGCTGCCGGGCAGGGCGCTCATCACGTAAACGGTGCTAGGCAAATCGTCGTAGGGGTGGTAGTCGGGCGTGCTGTCCGGGTGATTGAGATAGTGGTGGCGCTGTGCTTATACGGCAAAGGGATCGGGGCGCGCCCAGCGGTTTTCTTCGACGGGGCTTGGAACAGGGCGATGCGTTCAACAATTCAGCGGTGTCGGGGGCAGATGCGTCAAGGGGCATCGGCTTTGGCAGAATGGCGAGCAGGCGGGTGTCGGTGTGCAGGCTGGCGGCGATTACGGCGTGTTCGGGCCGGGGTTTTTCTATCGCCCACGCGGCAGCCCGTGCCAGCGCACGGGATTTAGTGACAACTTCTGCGCACGGCAGAAGGGGCGACGAGGTCACAATAGAGAGTTTGGCGGGCGGGTGTGCTCGCCTTTTTGGCGTGGCGCGGGGGATGATGCGGGTTTTGCCGTCGCGCTCTTCGGTGGTGGTGGTGCTGCGTTTTCTGCGTCGTGTAACAGGGCGGCAGCAAACAGGATGTGCTGCGCCTGTTCGTCCAGTGCCTGATATTCGGGCGGCCTACAAGCTCAGCGGCAAACCATTTTGGTGTGGGTCAGCACGTCGCCTTCGCCGTGCCATTCGGCATCTTGCGGCTACGGCAGCCATCGGCGAGCCAGTCAAGGCGCTGGAGCGCGTCCAGTCAGGGGCGCGGTTGGGGGTGAAATGTGCCACATGGCGCTGAGTCGCTCAGGGGATGATTGGTTTTTGAGGTGGTGGGTGGGCAGCCTGAAAAGGGTTTGGCGTTTGTCTTCCAAATTTGACTTTCAGGCTGCGCCCTTTATTTGCTGGTATTGTAGCCGTGCCAACCGTATTGGTCGTGGTCAATCAGTGTGGCGGGCTGCCAGGTTTCGTCAATGCACATCCAGCGGTTTTGACGTGTTTGGCGCGCACGAGTTTGAGACAGGTTGTCGAAATTCTGATTTGAGCTGCACCGGGCAAAGTCGCTGTGCGTTGTTGGTGGCAGAGGCCCGTCCGCGGTTGCAGTAGCAAGCCTTCTTCGCGGCGAGGGCGTCCGTTTGCGGGTCGTAGCCGCCGAGGTGCGCCGCCGGTTTCAGCCAATCCAGCCAGCTCATGCCGGGATTGGCGGTGGAGCCAGTCGGCTTACGACTGGCGGTTTTCGTCGATGCCAGATCGCGGTACGCATCGTACGCAGCGGCGCTGTGGCGGATGGGCAGCTCAGGCGCGGTCGGGAAGTCAAACAGGGCGGCGTGTGGCTTCGTCCCAACCAGACCAGCGTTCGCCCTGGCGCACGGCGAATAAGGTGAGAATAAGTTCAGGCGGCGGTGGGCGATGGAGTGGTGGATGCCCGTAAGAGGTTTTCGCCAGAGGTTCAAAGTCTCCCAGATCGTCTTTGATACGCTGCCAGCGCTCAATCAATAGTTTGTCCACGGTGCTGGGTGGGCACTGGCGGTAGCGAAAACCGTGGCAGGTTGAAACAGTTATTTTGCCGTCCAGCTTTCGGTGAGCACCAGCCTTCTTTTTGGGCAGAGAAGGCGGCGAGGTAGCCTGCGGGCATAAAGCGGTCGTGGAAGTGGTGCCGAGACGCTGATATTCGGTAACCAGGCTGCGGCTGTATTTTGTGGATCGGTCATGGTTTGCGGTCTTTGGGGAGAATGAACAGGCAGCCTGAAATGGGGGTTGTTTTCTGGGCTGCAAATATTGGCATTGTCCTGCGGGCGGTTCATGGAAAATTTGTATCCGCCGAGGAAAAGCACAGAAAAATTACGAGCTTATTGTCTGAACGGACCGACTTTCAGCGGAGATAGCATGCTGCCGCATTTGTAACGGGCGACGCCACCGCGGTTTGATATTTAACGAAGCCGCCTACCCGCTTACCGTAATCAGCAGCGGATGGCAACCTGCCGCTGCCCACCGTGTTTCTGCACGCGCATCGTGCCGTGCGCTAAGCTGCGCCACATTTCGACCCAGCTGCCGGTTTTGTTTTCTGTTTCTTAATGTGCGCGTTCTTCCGTATCCCTTGGTGCCAATCCGCTGTTCGCTGATTCTGCTGCCGCCACCGTGACCTGGCACCAGCGAACCAGACCGGTAGCGCCGCCGTTCCCTTTCTTCGTAACAAAACGCTGTCTTTGCCAGATTTCTCCTTCGCCAATGCTGCGGCGCATACGCCGAACGATACCCGTATCGCAAATTTCAGCCGCGCCAGCCGCCGCCAGCCACCGGATGCACGAAGACAAACAGGCCAGCCATACGCTTTGTCGGGATGGTTTCTCACTGGCTGTCGGCCCCTCTGCATACAGTGTCCTCCTGTAAACAACAGATAGAAACCCAGCGGTTGCCCTATGCCGTGTGCCGCGTTTTTATCTATGCCTGTTTCATGCGGTATTACACGCGGTTTCCTGGTTGTATATGCTGCGGTTGAAACGGCAGTGTACTATCGGCGTGTGCGGATAATACTGCGCCACGGTTGATCGGGTGTTTGGGCGCGGTAACGCAGGCAAGCAGTACAGCTGCCGTGGTTATCATTTTTTTTCATATCGGGCTCTCAAGGGTATGCCGTTTGCTGCTTTTATCATCCGCAGGCAGCCTGAAAGGTAAAACCTTTCAGGCGCACGGAAGCAAAACTGGCCTGAAAATGGAAAGCAGCGTTTGATCGGTTTCTGCTGTTTCATTTCTGTTTTCAGATAGGCGTAATAAACGGGGCGATGATGATGCTGCCGATGCCGAAGATGCGCTCGCGCACACACCATGGCAATCAGCAATTTCCCGGGCGGTCGATTCAGTTCGGCGCGCCGATGATTTCTGGTGGGAAAATATTTCCAACGTGTACCACCACTAAAACACCAAACAAACGCGGGACGGGCTGGCGGTGATGATGACGGCGTTGGAAATCAGATTGCCGGCACAGTATGAAGCCGACGTGTCCGGGCGATATTAGCACGGTGGGCCAAACGGCAGCTCCACGCCGAACAGCGGCGGCAGATACGAGATAAAGAGGCGGTAACGGCGGTGTCGATCGGCGAAATTTCCTGCGCCGAAACGCGCTTCAGGCTGCTGGAAGCTGGCGATGCGCTTGGATCAGCTCGGCTTTAAACGGCGGCATCTGCGCAGGTGTGGCGGTGGCCAGGCGGTGGCGGGCATGGCGCCGACAATCACGCCGATCAGGATACTCGACAGGAAGTCGGCTGTTTTGCTGATGCGGGTCAGGGTGCTCGCCGTATTTGCGCACCAGCGCGGCGGCGGCGGTTTGATCTCCGCCAGATTGGCCACAGCAGCGCCAAACGGGGCGGGCGCGGCTCTTTGCTGTTTTGGTGTGGCGATGATTGCAAAACGCCGATCATGGTGATGTGGCCGCTGCGTGGATCAGGTGGTAGATGCCCAGCGCCATGGGAAAATCGCCGCGGCACCGACCTGATGGTGAGCACGGTCGAAACCAACGGTGATGTTGCGCGCGTTGGGCGGAAGGTGCATGCGCGTGTGGCGCGGCGGCGAGCGGCGGCGCAGCCAGAAAATCAGGCGAAAGTTGGTTTTGCTGATAAAGACGCAAAATCCGAATCACCGACATATGGCGAAAATGAAATACAGCACGCCGATCAGCGGCGGCCATCAGGATATGACTGCTGGCGTTGCGCGAGTTGGGGAAACAGGGGCTGGCTCATGTGTGTTCTTTATTAAAACTCGAAAAAATCCAGGATTTTTGTTGTTTTCAGGCTGCTTCAGGCTGCCCCTGGCTAATCAGGCAGCCTGCGAAACTTTATACAACGGCACCCTATTCCTACCACCACTTCGGCGGCGGCGGCGGCGGGTTTGGCGCGCGGCTCCGGCGCAGTGGCATCAGCCATTAAGCGCGGTGCGGTGTTCAGCCGGATCGGGCAGGCCGTTGGCTGCCCAGCAGCTGATCGACGGCAGCCTGGTCAGGCCTTGAAACCGCAGTCGAATCAATACCGATCAGCGCAGCGGCGGTCTGTCCTGTTAGCCAGCCGTGCCAGCGCTTGGCTGTCGGTGTTGAGGCGGGGCGTTTCGTTGAAGCCGGAGAATCGTGTTCGGCAAAGGCGGCAAACTTGGCTGGCGCTGCTCGCTACATCGCGGCAGTGGCGTACTTATCCGGTGGCGGTAGCCGGCGCAGGTGGCATCGGCAGTGCAGGCGGCGGATCAAAATGGCTGCAGTCAGGCTTTTCCGCCGCGCCCCAAGCCAGCGGCATATGGCGCCGCGGCGCAGCTCAGGATTCTGTGTCACCAAGCGCCACGGCTCCAGCGAACAGGCTGGGCGACAGGCGCGCAATTTCGAGAATAAAGAGATCAAAATCTTAAGCTGGGACGTTTTTTGTCCAGGTCATAGCACAGGCATGGCGGAAATGAAAAGCGATCGAGACGGTCTTTGTCAGCAAACGCATCGCTCCTGTAATCGCGTGTTGAAAGCGGCGGCGTATAAACCGCCGCACCAGCGAGCAGCCTGAAAGCGCAGGCGGCGTTGTGCGCGGCTTTGCCCCAAAGGCGGCAGCAGCCTATGAAGGCAAAAAGCACGCAAATGCAGCCGCGCAATTTGATTCCGATAAGCCCTATCGGCTAAATGCCGCGTTTTATCATTTAGAACAGAAATAAAACCATGAAAACCGCACAGAACTGCGCGCCGGCAACATATTTATGATCGGCAACGACCCTATGAGTCGTCCAAAAACCGAATACATCAAAGGCGGCACTCTTCTGCCAAAAGTATCATGACGAAAACCTGCCGCAACGCGCAAAACCATCGCAAAAAGCGACAAATTCGACATGAACCGCAAACCGGCACACTATTCGCCAGACCCAACATTTCATGGACGAAGAATTCAACCAATACAAATCGAAGCCGACCAACGCTAAGCGTATCAATCTCGACGCGCGCGGAAGACGACCGCGGCCAACCTTCGAAGGCACCTGATTTCCGTGGACTTCCCACATCATCGTGCGCGAAGTCAAATACACGAGCCCACGGAAAGGCGACACCTGCAAGTGATGAAAACCGCGCTCTGGTCGGCGGCACCGAAATCCAAGTGATACCACCATCGAAAACGTAGCATCGGCTGGAAATCGGCACGCACCGCGGGTGCAAACGCGCCTGGCTGGCATCATCAAAAGCGGCCTGAAAACCGTGATACGCGGTTTTCAGGCTGCTTCGTATAAAGGATGCGGCGATTTTGCAAACCCTGCCATCTGCCCTCCGTTCTGCTTCGCCGCTGCGGCGAGCGACCTGAAAGGCGCGGCGGTCGACTCACCGCAACGTCCGCCAGGGTAATCCTGCGTTACGCGCCGCTTATAACGCAAACATCAGCAGGCAGATCAACAGGGCAATCGTGAAAGGAACGGGTGATCGCATTTTACCGTGCCCATATCGCTGCCGCAGCAACAGCGCCAGCCTTTGCCATTCAGATAAGTGGCACCATGCAATAGCGCACATGCGGTTTCGCTCGGTGGTATCCGCGGATGCGTAATGTTTTGCCCAAAGTCTGCCCGTCGCGCGACATCAACGGCGGTACACCAGCAGCCTGACCCAATCAGAACGCCACTATAACGCCGCCAGCAGATCGCGGCTGGCTTCGTATTCAAACCATGACGATGCCACCGGCTGGCACCGAAAGCCAGCATCCTGGCCTACAAACGGAAAATAAGAACCAGCCAATCGACCAGCGCTGCTGCAATCCGCACCTACCACGGCGTTGCCAGCTCTACTTCGTAAGCGTCGTCAAAATGCACTTCCAACTTCCGGTAGTTAGTAGGCCTGGCGCGAAAATCATTTCATAACAATTGTGTATCTATTTGCTTGGTAAAACAGGTTGTTTTCTTTGCTGCCGCGTTTTCCAGGCTGCTTGGCGCCGCTGCGGCACGGGCAAGCCTGAAAGCCACGATGATTAAACAGTTTTATTGCTCAGGCTTGGGTTCGGTGTGTCCACGCCTGCCTGCACCAGCACCGCAGTCAAGCCGTTAATATCGCCGCCATTCGCCAGCTCTTTGACCGACCATCACCAGCGGCGCTTGGGCGCAATGGCGCAGAGGCGCTGTTGACCATTTGGTCAGGAGGGGTGCAGGTTTAGCGGATGCGCTGACCGTCAGCTGCCGCTGGCTGCGCCACTTGAGCCCATGACTTGCAGGATTTGATGTCGTCGATGTTTTCATCAGTTTGACGACAGTTCGCGGATGATGTCAGGCAGGTGTTTAACGCGAAGGCGGATTGCAACAACCTGGTCGGCGCCGCGCTTCGTTAACGGCGCGTTTGCCCTCGGCATCGACTTTATTACTGCTGCTCCTGTGCCTGCGCCGGTAATGCTTTTAACATCAACCGCTTCGCCAAGCTTTCAGGCCGGGACTGCTCAGCTTCGGCTTCGGCGGCGATACGCAGCGCCGGCTTTATCCTGCGCCGCCTGTTTTCGGCCTCAGCGGCACGGTTACGCGGGCGCTTGCTAGGCGGTTTCGGCGGCACGGCAATCGGTTCCACCGCTTTGGCGCTCAGCGCGCTCGGTTTCACCACAGTAATCACGCTTTCTTCTTCGCGCTGGCAACGGCGCAAACTGTCGCTTCGGCTTTGGCTTCGGATTCGGCGCGCGGTTTTTCGACGACGGCGATGGCTCTGTCCTGCTCAAGCAGTTCAGTGGCTTTGCCGCTCGACTTCAGCCTGCCTCCCGGCCTGCGCTTTGCGAGGATGTACTTCGTTTTCCATCGCTCGGCGGCAATGCATTTCGAATCGACTTCGCGCTCGGCGGCGTACGCTTCTTCCATTCGCGTTTTTCACGCTTCACTGCTCGGCGATACCCGCTTCCTGCTGGCGCGGCGCGGCGTTCAACATCTTATTTCAAATTGGCGTACTCGCTATTGCGGGCGATTTCAAACAGCACTTCTTTCTGTTCGGCTTCAGATTTTGGTTTTAATCACATGGTCGGTTTCCTGCTCGATGTGGTGCGTTTTGCGCCGCGATTCGATGGATTTCAGTGAGCGGTCAAGCCCTCGTCAGGCGTTTTGCGGGTTGAAGAAGCGGAAATCGGTCTGATCCAGACCGGTGACGACTGGCCAATTCCAATGCTGTTTTATACGATCTCGCGCTCACCGCCTGCTGCACTTTCTGCAGAAATCGCGCGTTTTCGCTGGCTCCTTTATCGCCATTTCAGCGGCGCGCACAGACTGTCCTAATAAACACTTTCCACCAAATCTGGCTTTTCCGGCGACATGGTTTCTTGAAGTCTGCA